>JACKZZ010008329.1_pt1 | contig 27416 bp, 12 predicted proteins | sample 8027871 | NCBI WGS metagenome assembly JACKZZ01 (sample SAMN15724774, study PRJNA655200) | protist metagenome | isolation source: fluorescence activated cell sorting (FACS) single amplified genomes of... | place: USA: West Boothbay Harbor, Gulf of Maine | collected 2000-07-19 | reverse complement strand
TAGAGACATGCAAAGTAGAGAGTTTAACGACGCCGCTATGCAAAACTTTAATATTGATTTATACGAAAACAAAAAAGAAGAACTACCAGGGTCTGAAGAAGAGTTAGCATTGCACATGCAGTTAACTTACAAACAAGCTGTAGAGTTGGCTGAAGAACAGGCTTTAAACGTTTTATTTGATGGTAACAATTACGAGTTAATAAAGAAAAGGTTTTACTATGATTTAACAGTCTTAGGTATAGGTGCTGTTAAAACTTCGTTTAATACTTCAGAGGGAGTTGTTATAGATTATGTTGACCCAGCGAATCTTGTGTATTCTTATACGGACTCTCCTAATTTTGAAGACATATATTATGTTGGTGAAGTTAAGTCTATTCCAGTAAACGAATTAGCAAAACAATTTCCTCATTTAACGGAGAGTGATCTTGAAGATATAATGAAAAATAAATCTAGCAATAGATCTAACTACAACTCTAGACATAACCACGACAAAGAAGACAATAACACTATACAGGTTTTGTACTTCAACTATAAAACCTACATGAACGAGGTTTATAAAATTAAAGAAACAGCCACTGGAGCAGATAAGATTATACCAAAAGACGATCAGTATAATCCACCTAGTGATATGGAAGGTGGTTACGGTAGAATGTTAAGATCTATAGAGTGTCTTTATGAAGGCGCTATGATTTTAGGTGCTGACAAGTTGCTTAAATGGGAAATGTCAAAAAACATGATGCGTCCTAAGAGTGATTTTACTAAAGTTAAAATGAATTACGCTATCGTTGCCCCTAGAATGTACGATGGTAGAATCGATTCATTAGTAAAACGTATAACTGGTTTTGCTGACATGATTCAGTTAACACACTTAAAGTTACAACAAGTAATGTCTCGCATGGTTCCAGATGGTGTTTATTTAGATGCTGATGGATTAGCTGAGGTTGATTTAGGTAATGGAACAAACTATAATCCACAAGAAGCTCTAAACATGTTCTTCCAAACAGGTAGTGTTATTGGTAGGAGTTTTACAAGTGACGGTGATATGAACCCAGGTAAAGTGCCTATTAGAGAAATTACATCTGGATCTGGTGGAAACAAAATGCAAGCTCTTATAGGTAATTATAACTACTACTTACAAATGATAAGAGATGTAACCGGGCTTAACGAAGCTAGAGACGGAGGTATGCCGGATAAAAACGCTTTAGTAGGTGTTCAAAAACTTGCTGCTGCTAACTCAAACACGGCTACTAGACACATATTACAAGCAGGTTTATTCTTAACAGCTGAAACAGCAGAATGCTTGTCACTTAGAATATCTGACATCATAGAGTATTCTCCAACAAAAGATGCGTTTATACAAGCGATAGGCACGCATAACGTTGCCACGTTAGAAGAGATGAAAAACCTTCACTTATACGATTTTGGTATATTTTTAGAATTAATGCCAGACGAAGAAGAGAAAGCTATTTTAGAAAACAATATTCAAATAGCTTTACAGCAACAAACTATAGAGCTAGAGGATGCTATTGACCTTAGAGAAATAAGAAGTGTTAGGTTAGCAAATCAACTTCTTAAAATACGTAGAAAAAAGAAAGCTGATAAAGACCAAGCTATTCAACAACAAAACATGCAGCAACAAGCTCAGCTTAACCAACAGTCAGCACAGGTAGCGGCTCAAGCAGATGTTCAGAAAAATCAAGCGTTAAACGCTGGTAAAGCAGAGTTGATGCAAATGGAAGCTCAAATTGGTTCTCAGAAAATGATGCAAGAAGTTCAAATGAAAAAAGAGCTCATGGCTTTAGAGTTCCAGTACAATATGCAGCTTAAGGGAATTGAGGTTGATGGCGTGAAAGAGAGAGAAAAGCAAAAAGAAGATCGTAAAGACGAAAGAACAAAGATACAGGCAACACAACAATCAGAGATGATTGAGCAAAGAAATAGTGGAAAACCACCTAAAAACTTTGAGTCCGCAGGTAATGATATACTAGGTGGAGGATTTGATTTAGGTTCGTTTGACCCTAGTTAGAATTTATTAATTATTATTATATTATATTATGGAAGAAAAAGATGAAAACGTAGTCGAAGAGACTACCCAAGAAACGACTGAACAAGTCGATGAAAGTAAATTTGAATCTGCTGGAGACGATAGCGTTATTAAGGTAGATTTAAGCGCTCCACCACAAGATAAAGTAGAAACTGAAGTTGTGGCAGGGGGAAAAACTGAAGAAGCAGAAACGGTAACAGAGGTTACTGAAGAAGCAGAAGTACAACCAGAAGCTGAAACACAAGAAGCTGCGGTATTAGAAGAGATTACTGAAGGTGAAGTTGAAGAGGTTGAAGAACAAGTTGAAGAAGCTATAGCAGAAGCTGAGGCTACTGGAAAACCATTACCAGAGAATATCCAAAAGTTAATGGACTTTATGGAAGAAACTGGAGGTGATTTAAGCGACTATGTAAAGCTTAATCAAGATTATAGCAAACTAGATGACAGCGCTTTGTTAAGAGAATACTACAAACAAACAAAACCTCATTTAGATAACGAAGAAATTAACTTCCTAATGGAAGACACGTTCTCTTACGACGAAGATGTAGACGACGATAGAGATATACGTAGAAAGAAATTAGCGCTTAAAGAGCAAGTTGCTAGCGCTAAAAGCCACTTAGACGGGCAAAAGTCTAAATACTATGACGAGATCAAGGCTGGAAGCAAACTTACGGGTGAGCAACAAAAGGCAATTGATTTCTTTAATAGATACAACAAGGAGTCAGAAGCAACTCAAAAAACAGTTAAAACGAACTCTGATATTTTTACACAGAAAACAAATAATGTTTTCAACGACAAATTCAAAGGTTTTGAATATAACGTCGGTGACAAGAAATACAGGTTTAATGTAAACAATGTTGAAGAGGTTAAAAACACTCAGAGCGATATAAGCAATTTCACCAAAAAGTTTTTGGATAAGAACTCTGCTTTAACAGACGCTAAGGGTTATCATAAATCTCTATACACAGCAATGAATGCGGATGCTGTTGCGAAACACTTTTACGAACAAGGAAAAGCAGATGCTATGAAAAATAGTATTGCTAAAGCCAAAAACGTTGATATGAACCCAAGACAAAGTCACGGGAAAATTGAAACAGGTGGTATAAAGTTTAAAGTGCTAGGTGATGATGCTAATGATTTTAAGTTTAAAATTAAAAACAATAAATTTAAAAATTAAAAATTAAAAAATTATGGCAAGTGCAGTAGGAACAATTACGCCGGGTGGAGGTTTAAACTCCGTACCGGCTCCAGGTAAACAAACTGTAGCTTCAGCATACGTTGATTTAAGAAACAGCGGCTGGGCTCAACAATATTTACCTGATTTAATGGAACAAGAAGCTGAGGTTTTCGGTAACAGAACAATCTCAGGATTCTTAGCGCAAGTAGGCGCAGAAGAAGCTACGGCTTCAGACCAAATAGTTTGGTCAGAACAAGGAAGGCTACATATGGTTGCTGATGGAACTATAGCTGCATCAACAGGTGTAGTAACAACAACAGACACAACTCACGGTATTAGAGTTGGGGATACTGTAGTTTTAAACAGGACTGGTGTAGGAACACTTAAGTGTTACGTTTCAGCAATAGTAGCTGACACATCGTATACAGTAGTGCCTTATACTCAAGCAGCTATGGATTCTACCGCTGCAGGTGACATTACATTTACAAATGGCGCGGTTAAAGGATTTGTTTATGGATCTGAATTCAAAAAAGGCCAGGCTGGTAGAGCGGAAGGTATAGAGCCAGGGTTCAAGTCGTTCACTAATAAACCAGTTATATTAAAAGATCTCTACGAAGTATCAGGATCTGATGCTTCTGCTATTGGTTGGGTTGAAGTTTCTGGTGAAGACGGTCAAAATGGTTACTTATGGTACTTAAAAGCAGCTGGAGATACTATGTCTAGATTTGCTGATTACTGTGAGATGACGTGTGTTGAAGGTGAGTTGAATACTAATGGAACAACAGCAGGAACTGTTGGTGCTTTATTAGGTGGTGAATCTGGTACTGAAGGTTTGTTTGCTGCGATTAAAAATAGAGGTAACTCTATTGATCAACTTAACTCTGATGACAGTGCTAGCGATAACTTAGCTTCTTTTGATAAAATACTAGCTGAGTTTGATAAGCAAGGTGCTATTGAAGAGAACATGATGTTCTTAAATAGAGGAACCGCTTTAGCTATTGACGATATGTTAGCTGGTATGAACTCTTATGGAACTGGTGGTACTTCTTACGGAGTATTTGACAACTCTGAAGATATGGCATTAAACTTAGGTTTCTCTGGTTTTAGACGTGGATCTTACGATTTCTACAAGTCTGACTGGAAATACTTAAACGATGCTACTACAAGAGGGGCATTTGCTGATATTGATGGTGTTATTGTTCCAGCTGGAGTTTCTTCAGTTTACGACCAAGCTTTAGGTAAAAACCTAAAACGTCCATTCTTACATGTTAGATACAGAGCTTCACAAACTGAATCAAGAAAAATGAAATCTTGGATTACAGGATCTGTTGGCGCTGTTACTTCTGACTTAGACGCAATGGAAGTTCACCACTTATCTGAAAGATGTTTAGTTACTCAAGGAGCTAATAACTTCATGTTATTAACTGCTTAAGCATTTATATTTAAAACCGTCCCCTGAAATATGGGGATGGTTTTTATTTTATTAATTTATATTATATTATATTATGGCAAAAAAACAAAAAACAAAAAAGGTTGTAGAGCCTTTAATAGAAAAAGACTTCGAAGAAGTTGAAACACCGGTTATGGAAACTCCAAAACCAAAAAAACAAAAAAATAATTGGGAGATAAAAGATAGGCGTTACATTTTAAAAAACGGAGCCGCACTGTCACACACTTTAAAATCAACTAACATATTTTGGTTTGACGAAGAAAAAGGATACGAAAGAGAATTGAAATATACTAGTAATCAAAAAACTCCATTTGTCGACGAGTTTAAAGGCGAAGCTAGATTGGCACATATAACTTTTAGAGACGGAGTGCTAGGCGTTCCTAGAAACAAACAAACTTTACAAAAACTACTATCTTTATACCACCCAGGTTTAAACAACAAATACACGGAGCACAAGCCCGCACTGGAAGCTAGTAACCAAGTGGAAAACATAGAACTTGAAATTGAAGCATTAAACGCGGCGCAAGCTTTAGACATAGACATGGCAGAAGCTGTTATGCGTGTAGAAAAAGGTTCTGAGGTGTCAGGGATGAGTTCTAAGGAGCTTAAAAGAGATTTACTATTATATGCTAAGAGAAACCCAGGTTTGTTCTTAGAGTTAGTAAATGATGACAACGTTCAACTTAGAAACTTTGGTATTAAGGCGACTGAAATGGGATTATTAAAACTATCACCTGATCAAAGAACTTTTTCATGGGGATCTAATGATAGAAAACTAATGAACGTTCCATTTGATGAGCATCCTTATTCAGCTTTAGCCGCTTGGTTTAAAACTGACGAAGGAATGGAGATTTACTCCAATATTGAAAAAAGATTAAATTAATCTAACTGTAGATGCGATCGCTCTGCGGGGCGATCGTAAACTACAAAAAAAGAAATTATGGCAATAAGTATAGACACGGTATATCAAAAAGTTTTAGCATTTGCTAATAAAGAACAAAGAGGTTATATAACTCCTCAAGAGTTTAACTTATTTGCTGATCAAGCACAGAAAGAAATATTTGAACAATATTTTTACGACTTAAATCAATTTAAAAGGTTACCAGGTAACGATGGTGAGTATTCTGATATTATATCAATTATAAAGGATAAGATATCATTTTTTGAATTTTGGGCTGTACAAGATAACATCACGGTTTTAAACTCGTTTGGCGATGTTAATTTAGAGAGCGATATACCTGATTTATATAGATTAGGAGAAATCTCAGTATCTTACCCAGGTGTTACTGGATCCTCTATATGCGAGCAGATAACTCCAAAAGAATTCGCAACCTCTTCTAAGAGCAAGTTGACAAAACAAACTAAATCTCGACCAGTTTTTGTTAAGTATAACAACGGTTACAATCGTATAAAGATATATCCGTACCCAGTAAATAATGATGGTAGTAGTATTACAACTCCAACGATGGTAAATGTAAGAGCTGATTACACGAGAAAACCAGCTACACCAAAGTGGGGTTATTTTGTTATTGGTGATAAAGCGCTTTACGATAGTAGCATCGATAAAACGACAGACTTCGAACTACATCCTTCAGAGGAAACAGAATTAGTTTATAAAATATTAAAGTTTGCTGGTCTGTCTATGCAGAGAAATGACATCGCTCAGGGAGGTCAAGGTTTAGAATCATTACAAACTCAACAAGAAAAACAATAAATAAATGGGATTATTAGACGGTGCAACTCAACAAGAATATTACAACGGTAATGATTTTGGTAACTATCAATTTGTTTCTTTAGAAGATATAATAAACCAATTTATGATAGTGTATGTTGGTGAAGATAAAATTATACCAAAAGCAAAAAGATTAGACGTGGCTTTTCACGCACAAAGAGCTTTAGCTGAATTGTCTTTTGATACGTTTAAATCTTTCAAAGCACAAGAGATTGTTGTTCCAGCAACTCTTCAAATGACTCTACCTCAAGACTATGTTAATTACACCAAAATATCATGGGTAGATTCTGCTGGGATAAAACACTTAATATATCCAACCTCTAAAACTTCAAATCCTAAGAGTTTTCAACAAGATTCTAATGGCGACTACCTGTTTAGTAACGAGGATTTAATAGAGTCTGGCAATTTAATTGTTAACGGGGGTTTTAACGGGGTTAACAACTGGGCGCTTAACGTAGAAGGCAGTAGTCAAAATGCACTGGCCACGACAATTAGCACAAACACCATTAGCACTGTACCAGTAACAAGTGCAGCGTGGATCTATGGTTTTGATGGTTATGCTATGGGTGCGTATAACCTACCAGAGGATTATGCTATCGCGCAGCAAGACGTGTCTCTTTCAAGCCAAACAAATTACACTGTAACATACACCATTAGTAACTATACTTCTGGTGGTTTTAGATTCACCGCTGTTGATCAAAATGGTGATTTTTACACCGGAACAACAAGAAGTGCTAATGGTACTTTTACAGAAACATTCTTATTAGGAGACCCCGCAAGCGGTGTTGGGCAAGGGCTTTATCCCCCAAGAACTTTTTGGATCGAAAGTGTTGGCACGTCAACAAATGGCGTGATAGACGGTGTTTCAATTGTTAAGGTTGGTAATGAAAACATCAACACCACTACGGTTAACTACAAGTCAGGAACTCCACCTGAAAATCAAGATGATTATCAAGATGATATTTATTGGCCGATGGAAGGATCAAGATATGGATTAGACCCACAACATGCTCAAGCCAATGGATCTTTTTACATAGATCAAGTATCTGGAAAAATACATTTTAGCTCTAATATTAGTGGAAAAACTGTGATCTTAGATTATATAAGTGATAGTCTTGGTACAGACGGAGAGATGCAGGTTCATAAGTTTGCTGAAGAAGCTATGTACAAATGGATATCACACGCTATATTAGCTGGAAAGGCAAACATTCCAGAATACCAAGTTAACAGATTTAAAAAAGAAAGATTTGCAGCTATTAGAACTGCAAAATTAAGATTATCAAATCTTAAGCTAGAAGAACTTACTCAGATTTTAAGAGGTAAATCTAAACAAATAAAACACTAGTACATGCCAGAAATTAAACATCAGTTTACCGGTGGTAAAATGAACAAGGATGTTGATGAAAGACTTGTTCCCAACGGAGAGTATAGAGACGCAATGAACATACAAGTTTCAACCTCAGAAGGATCTGATGTTGGTACTGTTCAAAACATATTAGGTAATAAACTAGTTGATGAGTTAAGTTTTTTAAGTCCAAACTCTACTTGTGTTGGCGCTGTTGCTGATGAAAAAAACGATGCATTTTATTGGTTGGTCAGTGAGTTTACTACTGGTGTACCGGGGTTTCTAGGCTCACTTAACGCTAACTCACCATACGAAGCTCCTTTTAAACTTGCGAATTACATATTAGAGCACAAAAACAATAACGTCTCAATTGTCTTTACAGACACAATTCAAAAACGATGTTTTTCAACTACTAATGCTGTTGTTGATATATTCTCAGGTACACTTACCTTCACTTTCTCATCTCATAACTTTTACCCTGGAGACGTTATAAACACAATCCAATTACAAGGTAGTGTGCTTACTGATTTAAGCTTACTCATTGATAGTGTCACTTCAACCGAAGTGGTTATTCAATTAGGTGCGGTAATCAGTTTAACTGGTATCTCTTCTAGCGACTTATTAGCAATTAAGAACTCTCCAATATCTTCTTGCCACGCGACAAAGCCATCGGTATTAAACTTCAATACTAAAAACACGGTTACTGGAATAAATATCATTGACGATATGTTATTCTGGACAGATGACGAAACTGAGCCTAAAAAAATAAACATACCAAGGTGTAAAAGCGGAACCGAAGCCAATGGACAAAGTCACACTAGGCTTTTAGTTAAAGGCATCGACAAAGGTTTGGTTAGAGAAGAACACGTAACGGTTATTAGAAAAGGCCCGACAAACGCCCCAACAATAATTAGTGGTTTTTTTGAAAGCGTAGAAGGGTTTGCTAAAGACGTCAACTTTGCAGTGTCTGGCACTTTACTAAGTGAGGGTGATGGATTTCAATTTGTGGTTGACAAAGACTTTACCGTGGAGGAAGGACAAATTGTTAGGTTAAACCTAGAGAGTGACGTTATTAATAATTTTCCAGAAACGTACTTAGCTAGAGTTTTAGTTAATGATATTAATTTTTCTATCAGCCCGACTCAAAACCTATTAACCACTACTATTTTAACATTGTCAACTTCAGTACTACCTGGTCAAAACGATTACAGGGTTGCGGTGGAAAATGACACCAAAACGCTATTTGAACGTAAGTTTCCTAGGTTTGCATGTAGGTATAAATACGAAGACAATGAGTATTCTCCTATAGGACCGTTCTCAGAAGTGGTTTTTGTTCCTGGGCAATTCGACTACCACCCAACAGAAGCTTTTAACAAAGGAATGGTTAACACTTTAAACAAGTTAACATTACAAGATTTCATACCTTCAGATATACCAGAGGATGTTGTACAAGTTGATTTATTGTATAAAAACGAAGTCGCTCCAAATGTGTACATTATACAAAGTGTGTCTGAAGACGATACATTAGAAAATGGGTTTAATGCGTGGACATCTCCAGGGTCAAAAGATGGTTTAAATGGATCATATGAAGTAACTACAGAGAATATATACGCTCAACTACCTTCTAATCAAATATTGAGACCTTGGGATAATGTTCCCAAAGCAGCGCTAGCACAAGAGGTGACCGGTAACAGAATTGTTTATGGTAATTATACTCAAGGTTATGATTTAAAAAATCCTATACTTAGCGCCGAGTTAAAAGTTAGAGATGATGGCGATTCAAATATTGGAAAAAGATCTGTTAAATCTTTAAGAACATATAATTTAGGTGTTGTTTATGGAGATAAGTATGGAAGAGAAACCCCTGTGTTTACTAGTTCAAAGGCTAATCAACTAGTCCCTAAAAATCAAGCAAGTGAATCAAATTTACTTGCTGTTACTATTGACAGCGATCATCCTACTTGGGCGGATTACTATAAAGTTTTTATAAAAGAAACATCTAACGAGTATTACAACTTAGCTATGGATAGGTTATATGACGCTAAAGATGGTAACGTTTGGATATCTTTTCCTTCTATAGATAGAAATAAAGTTGACGAAGATACTTATCTTATACTAAAAAAAGGTGTTGACGATAAAGGTATGGTTGACGCTGAGGCTAGATATAAAATTGTAGCTATAGAAAATGAAGTTCCGGATTATGTTAAAACAACTTTTACAATATTAGCAGAGCCAAACTTAAATATAAATGGATACGATTTAATTGGCGCCACGAGTAATGGAACCGCTGTGGCTTTAGGCTCGAGTTTAGCGCCTTACCCTGGTCACTCTGCATTCACATTAAATACTAATACTTGGAACGATGGTTACAATGGCTCTACTAAGATGGGTCTACCTAGTGTTGAAGACCTTTTTAACGACAAGGGTGCTAATAGGTTATATGTTTCTTTTTCAAACAATCAACTAGTAACTGAAGCTGGAGTTACTCCTGAGGTTTGGCAGAAAAAAGAATCTAAAAGATATTTAATTACTAGTGTCAAGGAAGATGCTGGTTTTTATCAAATACAATTAAGTGAAACTATTCCAGAAAGTGATAGCTGGATCACAGATAACCTTGCTTCTGATTTTGGCGATAATGGTCAGTTTAGACCTGTTTTTTGGAAAGAAGAAACTTTACCTTCAGCAGAGTTTGATGGAAGGTTTTTTGTTAAAATAATAGGTGATAGTACCGTTCAAGATAACTTAGTACCTGAAGAGGCAATTGTAGATAGCTTTAGGGTTGAGCGCGCTACTGATGTTTACTATTTAGCAGATGAAAAAACAACTGTAGACGTACCCTATGCGGAACTCCCAGTGGTTGGCGCGTTGGGGTTGCAAGCGTATCCAAACAGTGCTAGTCGAACTAGCGGTATTATAACTACAAACACTAGTTTTCCGAATCCTTCCGCAGGTCCGTCCCAAACCCCAACATCACCTTATGAATGGTATGAAAACCTAAAGTTTGGTGGCACTAGTATTAAAGGGAATTGGTTTATTGATAAAGCTGCTTTTGCAGGCGAACAACCTTTAAGCTCTAACTCTACCGTAGGTCAAAAAACTTATTTCCCTCTTAATGGAGGTCACTCTGCACTCACCTCCACTACTGCTCCACCGCTTCCCAAAGCATATGGTGGGAATTTTCCGTTTTGGGAGGGTAAGAGTAGTGGGTTAGTTTCTAGAGAAGGTTATGGTGGAAGCAATGATAGTGTTGATGGTTCACCAAAAGCTAATTACGACTTTTTTACACTCTCATACTCTAGGTTAAGTGATGGTCACAGTTTACCGTTTAACAAAATTTCAGGTGGGGTTATAATGGAGTGGGACGGTGTTGGTAGTGAAGATGATACAAAGAAACTTATAGAAGAAAAACTTACGCAAGGACAAAAATTTAGGTTTGATGGTGATGATAATATTTATACCATTAAAGGAGTTACTAAAAAACAGCTGTATAACCACACTGTAATTAATTCCCAAAACACATTGGTTTCTACTGCTCTTGGGCCAAACGTTCTTTCGGCTTCAATCGCTAAAACTAACGCTTATTGGGTTAAAGAAGAGCACAACAAAAGAATTTCATACACCGTAAAATACACTAAAGACGATACCAACGGTGATGATGTGCCTACTCATTTAGATTTGGCCAATAGTACCACAACCTCTGGGATTAATGGAACAAACCCAACGAGGTTAGAATTCGTAAAACCTTATAGTGTTGATGATGGAAATCCAATTAGCACTAATCCAGCTATATTTGAGACGGAGCCAAAAGAAGATATTGACCTTGACATATACTATGAGGCTTCTAATAAAATACCTACTAATCTTACGTTTAAAAATAAATACCGCATCATCTCTGTAGGAGATGTATTTAGTTTAGAATCTGGTGGTGGAAACTTTCCAGAGGGAACGTTTGTTACAGGTTTTGACGGTGAAGTAGTTACTTTGTCAAACGATGTGCCGACGCAAGATATAAGTTCTGGTAAACTAAGGTTTACAAAAGATGATGGTAGCTACGTGGTTGTTATGGGAAGTCCTACTGGCACGATTATAAACTTGACTAACGTAACTTCATTAGTGGTATTTATTATCGGTCAAGTTGGTTTAGCTTGGTATAATTGCTGGTCATTTGGCAATGGCGTAGAATCTAATCGTATTGGAGATACTTTTAACAAACCGTACTTAACAAACGGGGCTAAGGCTTCTACTATTCTAGACGAAGCTTTTGAAGAGGAACGTAAAAAATATGGTTTAATTTATTCTGGAATATATAACTCTACTTCTGGAGTAAACAGTTTAAACCAATTTATAGCAGCGGAAAAAATAACAAAAGATATAAATCCTATTTACGGTAGTATTCAAAAACTACATTCTGGATGGGGGCAAGGTGGAGATTTAGTAACACTTTGTGAAGATAGAATATTAAAGATATTAGCAAATAAAGATGCTCTGTATAACGCTGATGGAAACACAAACGTAACCTCAACAAACAATGTTTTAGGGCAAGCAATTCCTTACAGTGGTGAATATGGTATATCTACAGATCCAGAATCATTTGCGTCGGAGGCTTATAGAGTTTATTTCACTGATAGAGTTAGAGGTACTGTAATGAGGTTGTCTATGGACGGTTTAACACCTATATCTAACCATGGTATGAAAGATTGGTTTAGAGATAATTTAAAACTATCTAGCAAGCTAGTTGGTAGTTACGATGATAAGAAAGATGAATACAATATAACCTTATACAAGCAACAGCAAAAAGGAGGCGGTATTACCTTTGGCCCCACTAAAACAGGGGTTAGCTATGACAACAACCAAACAGTCACGTTTAAAGAAGATGTAAAGGGTTGGGTAAGTTTTAAATCATTTATACCTGAAAACGCTATTAGCTGTGCAAACGAATACTACACATTCTTAGATGGTAGAGCGTGGTTGCATCATTTTGAGGGTGCTAACACAAACACTTTTTATGGTGAAGGTGAAGACTACTTTACTTCTTCTAAACTTAGTGTAATTTTAAACGACGTGCCTGGAAGTATTAAATCTTTCAACACATTAAACTACGAGGGTAGTCAATCTAAAGTATCACAAAACTTAAGTGACGACCAATACTACAATTTATCAAACAAAGATGGTTGGTTTGTCAACGCTATAACAACTGACAAGGAAAAGGGAAGTATAAGCGAATTTATAAACAAAGAAGGAAAATGGTTTAACTATATAAAAGGTAACAGTATAACTCACGATAAATTTGGCAATATATTTGTAGACGAAAACGAGTACTCTGATTTTGATCACGCTAGTTTTGCGATTCAAGGTTTAGGTATTTTGCAACCACCATTTCTACCTCCACCTCCGACAGAGGATATCACGTAACCAAACCTACCTACACTTTAAATAATAAAAATGGCTATATTACAAACACAATTAGATTTTGATAGTATAAATGTTTCCGCACAAGTTGGAGACATCGTGTACCACACTCTTCCTGATAATTTTACTGGTGGATTTGACAATTCAACGCTAGATAACACTCAGAGATTAGGACCAATAGTGGAAATAACAAACAACTCAATAATAGTGGAATACAACAGTAGTATTGCATCTCCACCACAATCAGGTGCTTTTATATCTTTCGCTAAAGATAAGAGGGTGAATACAGCTAGCTTGTTAGGTTATTACGCTCAAGTTGACTTTGAAAATAATTCCAAAAGAAAAGCAGAATTGTTTTCTGTTGGCGCAGATATTTCAGAAAGTAGTAAATAAATAAAATAATAAAATGGCTAGTAAGATAATAAAAAGTTTTAATTTAGATTTATCAGATATACCTGCTGCTGGAGAGAGTAGAGCTTTTTCAATAACAGGAGATCCAGGCGCAGAACTTAGGTTAGATATTAGAGATAATACCACTGGTTATTATTATAATTTTGTAACAAACTTATTTCAAGCTGCTAAGGCTAGTTTAGAAACAACGCTTAGCGAATCGCGGTTTGAAAGTGTTGTAAATTTCCCAGCAGTTACCGGTGCTGATGATCAATACGACGTATACTTGTACGCATTACCTGGAACAAAGCATATTGACTATGCTGAGGTTAGGTTTCCTGATGGTACCTTGGACTTAAATGGCTCTACGGGTTCTAACTCTTTAATGATGCAAAAGGTTATATATCAATACGCTGCTGTAGACTTAGTCGTTGGAAGTTTATCTTTAAACAGTACAACTGCTGGAACCGGCTCTTCAAACACTATATCTACCGATAGAGGTGCGGCTAAAAATCACACTGCTTTTTCAATTACTTACACAGCTGCCGCAACAGCTGCTTATAGGATACTAAAACAACCGATTTCAAGTGATATTATAAACTTAGGCCCTTCAGTAGTTACTATTGGATCAGCTCCAATCGATTTACCGGGAGAAAACATCTACCCAACAGCTAGAGCGGTTTTTACTGGTGATGATGTTAATGGCGCTGTTACTAGTGGTGCTGTAGTTAGAATGTCTAACACTGATTTATCAGCGGTGATAGAAGTTGGAGACAAAATAACCGCAGATACAACTACTGACGTGTTGACGTCTCCAGTTGACTCAACTATAAGACTTGAAGTTAGAGAGTGTAATGATACGATGGCTGTTGGAGATCGAATAACTAGTGCAGCTGGTAATCTAGCGATTGACAGTAGGGTTTATTTAATTAAAGCTATAAACGTTGGTAGTGATGTTGTTGTTTTTGAAATAGGGGATGAAGATGGACGTGCAGCTGATAATAGCATTGTAACCGAACTTGACGGAGTAAGTGTTATTTTTAGTCCTAAAGTAAATAGAAGTTTAACGACTGTGACTGTTGTTGAAACTGGTGGTATAGCAACTGATTTCACAATGTCTCAGGATATTCAACTTAGGCATGGTGCCACCTTAACTTTTACACCTAGAAAAAACTATAGTTGGCCTATAACTAACTTTGCGCACACACTTAAAGAGGGTATGGTAGTCGTTCCTAATTCACCAATTGGAACAGGTGTGACTTTACAAAAATACCAAGATATAGTAACAATATTTGAAGGTACCGAGCAAGAGAAAACTATAATAAAAAGCGAAGTACAAGCTGTTAATGCTACAGGAATACCAACTGTAACAAACGGATTGGTCACAGCTCAAGCAGGTAGTATTGTCTTTAGCAGCCAACAACCTTTATCTTTAGCTAGTGACACGATTAAAATTGGAGCATATGGACAACCTGGGATTAAAGCACTAAGTGGTTGGGAACTTAGGTTTAAAGATTTAGCTATGGCTTTAACCGCACCAACAACAACGACCTCTGGAGCTGTAAGTGCTAGCGCAACAATAGGTGTAGCGGATAGAGAAGGTGTTATAAACAATGTTTCTAGAATTGGTGGTATAGGTATTGACCCAGCAGTACAAAACCCACTTATCACAGCTGGAGGAGGCGCTGATGGCGCTGGTAACTTTACAGCTGATGCTGCTCAAACTTTAGAAAGTGGAATCACTTTAACAATAGAAAACACGGGTAGAATAGCAACAATAACTGGTAGTGTTGAAATTTTAAAAGCAGGTACTAGTGATTTAACTATATATTTTGATGTTGAAAAACTTCTTTCTACATCGGCTCCTTCATAAAAAAAGTATAAAAACTGTGACTATTTAGATATAAATTAAATTAAATTATGTCTAAAAATGAAGTTTCTAAAAACTCACGAAAGAAAATATTAAAGCTTGAAGGTGATTTAATTAAAATTGCTGACGGGGTTAATGTTGAGGGTGATGGAAAACATATTCTCACTGAAGGTAAGATAGCGCCAATAAAACATTCGTTTGCAGATGGGGTGTATGTTAGGCAGATGGATATGAAACAAGGTAGTGTAGTTGTCGGAGCGATACATAAACATTTACATGTTTGGTTTCTATTAACTGGAGAAATAACGGTAGCAACCGAAGACACAACAGAAGATTATATAGCTCCATGTTATGTTGTTTCAACACCTGGGGTTAAAAGAGTTATACTTGCAAATGAAGATTCAATATTTGTAAATATACATAAAAATCCTTCTAACACTCAAGATATTGATAAGTTAGAAAAAGAAATAGTAGCTTTAAATTACGAAAAATATGAAGAATATATTAATAAAAACAAATAGATTATGGCGTTTGCAACAGCAGCAATAATAGGAGCAAGTGTAGCGGCAGCTGGTGGACTTGCTAAACTTGGTATGTCTTTAGCTGGTAGAAAAGATAGAATAGAGGAGCAGAAAGCGGCTAGGCTAGAAATGGAAGATTTAAAGGCAGATTACGAAAACCTAGACACTAGTAATATATATGCTGGTGTGCAGAATCAATTTAGAAATCTAGAAAACACATATGAAGATATGACTGTTAACCAGCAACAAGCTCAATTTGAAGCTCAACAAGGAGCTCAACAAAGAGCTAATATAATGGCAAACTTACAAGGTGCAGCTGGTAGTTCTGGTGTAGCTGCTTTAGCACAAGCTATGGCAGGTCAAGGTCAATTAGCAACTCAACAAGCTAGCGCTAGTATCGGTGCGCAAGAAGCAAGAATACAACAATTAAGAGCTGGTGAAGCTAGTAGATTACAAACTTTAGAGAGAGAAGGCGAGCAGTATGCTGAGGGCTTAAGATTATCAGGAGCTGAAACAGCTAGAGGATTAGAGTATAGTAAAACAGGTACTTTACTTGGCATGTCTCAACAAAGAACAGCAGCGGCTAATCAAGCTAGAAGAATGGCTAAAGCACAACAAATGGGTGCGGTTGGAGATATTGCTAGCGCTGGATTAAGTTTTGCTACCGCTGGAATGAAGATGAAGAAGCCGGGTGGTGGTGGAATGTCATACACTCCTGATTACGACCCTGATTTTGATACTTCTGGCACAGGTACGTTAGAGGGTGGTAGGCAATACACAGTAAGCGGTTAATTCTGTAATTAAAATATAAAACATGGCAAAATATACAAGTGATACAAATTTAATAAGAGGTGCTGCTACTGTTGGTCAAAGCATGATGCCTGCTGATTTATCTGGTTTAGACAAAGTAACTCAAGCGGGTATGGGTATGGTTGACGAGGCTATCAAGGGTTATGAGGCTGAGCAAGCTAGGATTAAACAAGCGCAGAAAGCCGCTGCCGCTGAAAAGAAAAAACAAGATAGGGATTGGTACGATGTAACTGGAAAAGTGTATGAGAACGCTGGTTCATTTATGAAAGATGTGGAGTTTAAAGATGTAACTGGACAGATAACCGCTTTAAAACCAAGGTTTATTGCAGCGAAAGAGAGTGGTAATCCAGAAGAAATGGCTGCTGTTATGATAGAGTTTAACAATATTAAAAGCAGCGTTGACGATCACAAAGCGTTTAGAGCTGATGTTTCAAACCCTGAATTTGGCGTGTCAAATGCAATGAAACATTCTGGTATTGAACCTGGTGACAATGGTGAAGATCATAAGTTTTTAACTGGTCTTTTAAATGAAGATTATGAAATAATTAGAGAAAGCGGTCAAACATATTATAATGTTGGTGGTGTTAAAAAAACCATGAAGGATATAAAAGCTATGACTATATATAGAGACCAAGTACCTTACAACGCGGCCGCAGATGCGTTGGAGACTTTTGGCAACGCTAAAAGCTATAACAAAGCTAGTGGCGAGCATTATATTAGAAATAAGGTTTTACCACAAGACACTAAGGGTTTAAGAGCTTTTATGGCTGACGATGGTTTTGGTAATGGAGAAACGTTTTTACAACTATTAAACAAACCGCTTTCTAAAGAAAATAAAACCGCGGGTTTAAGGTCTAACAAAGATCTTATAAAAAAAGAATTGTTAAGTAGTGTTTTTAACACCGACAGTGATAAAGACAGTATAAGTGAAGCTGAATGGAATAACTTTACCAACGCTATTGTTGATCCTAAAAATGAATTTTGGAAAAACGATGAGCAAGCTTGGGAAAAAAACGCTAGAATAATAGCTACAGAACAACTAGCGAACGGTATCGACAATAGAAGAGCAACTAATCCAAATTTAAAAAAAGAAACCGATTACAACGAACTACTAAGAAAAGCTAAATACGATGATTACATTAAAAACAGAGATAATCCATTAGCTAATTACGAAAATAGAACGGTAGAATTTCAATTGTTTTTAAAAGAAACTGATGAAGGCCGGGAGTTTGAAAAAACCCCAACAACTTCTGATGAGTTGATTAATTTAGACAATAAACTTAACAATCTTATGGGTCAAAGCTCTTTTGATACAGAAAGTTATGTAGATGTTTTTGGTAAAAAAATTGGTTACTTTCCAGGCAAGGGATTTGCGCCGGTTAAAATCGCTAAAGAAGGAGATGCTGGAGGGTCTAGAAAAGCAAAAGGTGGTGAGGTATTAAGACCACAAATCAAGTCTACAAAAACGCCTAAAGGAGGTTATTTTAAGACACCAGCGGATGTATTTCAACACTATAGTATTCCAACAACGTATAGTGGTCTTACGGGTGAAAAAGAATTCTACGAAGGACAAACAGCAAAACATAAAAGTGGAAGACCGATTATATTTAAAGGTGGAAAATGGGTTTATAACGATTAATAAAGAAAAATAAATATGCCAGAAGAAGCAATTAACATAGAAGATATAATCTTTTCAGAGAACGAAAATTCTAATGACGAAACTATTTCTGTAGACGATATAATTTTTGAGCCGGGAAAGACGACAGACCCTGCGTCAAACGTTACGGATTCAGGGTCGGAAAGTGGTTTGTCGGGATCACCAACTTGGGGTGATAAAATATCAAATACATTTAATGCTTACATAAATCCATTTACACCAACTGCCGAGCGACCTTTATACGCTGCCGGTATTAACGTTGATGAAGTAAAAGAAAAGACTAGAAAAAAATCTAAAGATTACAAATCTGATAAGGTAAGTTTTGAAAAAGAATTAGATAAAGCTTTTTCAGACGGAAAGTTATTTGAAAAAATGATTGAAAACCCAAATAAACTTACTCTGCAAGAAAGACAAGTTGAGGCTGGTGATTTTGGTTCGCCTGAAGAGTATCTTTTAGACGTTGTAAAAAAAGAGCTAGGTGGTTTTGGTTTATTTAGTGGTGATAGAAATACACCTGAAGGTTTTAGGTCAAGAACGACTGGTGAGATTATAGGTACAAAGGGAGATATCTATTACCCTGGTTTAACTAACGATGATATCGAAACCATTATAGAACAAAAGTTTTATGAAAAGTTAGATTTAGAAAAAAACAACAAAGCAAACAATACGGCTTTAAATACTAAAGAGAATATTGAAAAACAAGGGGTTAATATTCGTGAATGGCAAGATAATACTAGAAAAACGTTTATAAGCGGATATTCTGGTGTTGATGGAGAAATAGCTAATCTTGTTGAAGCTATAAACAACGGTGGTTTAGACGAGGCCAAAAGAAAAGAAGCTTACGAAAAACTTACAAGCTTGAAGGGTAGAGAAAAACGCTCTATGCTTTACGATCTTAATACTGGGCAATTGACTAAAAATAAAACTGAAAATACAGTAGATTTAGGTGTTGAAGAAACGCAAGAAAAGTATAATGATATTTTAGGTAGACTTAAACCAGAGGATCAATTAGACTATTTAAGAAACGAATTTGAAAGATCAGCATTGACATTGTCTGGGCACAATCAAAAGTTAGACGAAGTAAAACAATGGTCTATATTAAGATCAGGTTATGAAATAGCTGGTGATGATGGAAAAGGGGGTAACAGGCGTATAGTTGAGAGCAGTTTAAGAGACTTAATGATGGATACGGAATTTGCTAATTTTTCACCTGTACCAGCAAGCGAATTAAGAAGAAAAAAAGACGAAACAGATTCTGAATATGAAAAAAGAAAAAAAGATTTACTTTCAAATTACGAAACTGATATTAAAGCTTTAAAACAAGACGATCTAGAATACACTAGAGAGTTTGAATCACTTAAAGGCATGTATCTATTAAATGATGGTATTGTTGATATAGAAAAGCCTGAGTACACATATTTAGCCTTACCAAAAAACATGGCTGCAGCAAAACAATCCGCGGCCGCTTTAATAAAACCGTGGACTAGTGAATATCATGCTGATAAATTATTAGGTTCTACTAATAGAACTATAATACAAGAAAAAGGAGAAATATATGATGAGTTAGGTATTAAAAAAACAAAAAACGACGAAAAACAATTAAAAGTATCTATAGCAGAAGGTGTTAACGATGGTGTTCTTGGTATGAATAAAATGTTGTTTGAGTTTTCTGGTATTAACAAGGGTTTAGCCATAACCGGTGCCACTAAAAAGTTCAACGCTTTAATGAAAGTTTTAGACGGTGGTAAATGGGTTAAAAATGGAAAAACTTTTACCGACGCTGCTATAAAATCTAGAGCAGCTGCTAAAGGAATAAAAGCAAAAGATTACGCAGCTAACTTAGGATTAAGATCTGTTCAAAGTGCTAAAAATAAATTCTATAGTATAGGCGCTGCTGGTTTAATGGAAGCTGGTAAGTTTGAGTTGTTTACTCAGTTTGATGTAACTAAAGGTAAGTTTAAACCTGAGGCAGGTGAACAATTTGGCTTTGCAACTGGTTTTGGTTTTGGTGCTATGGGTAGAGTTATCGCTCCATTGTCTCCATTTTTACAAGGGAAAGGCTTGCTAAAAGACATAGACGGATCTATAAAACTTGGAAGTAGAGAGGCTAGGATAGGTTTAAATAGTAAAAAACTATTTCAACAATTTGTTACGGCACCAGCTAGTTTTGTTGTTGGTTCTGAAGGTGGTGAATTAATGAACGCTATAGTTGATGACATGTTGGGTAATAAGCAACTTGGTAATTATATGGATCATCACTACGGTGATTATGGTGAGGTTGGAAAAAGATTAATTACTAATTACTTTACTGGATTAGGTTTAGGTGTTGGACATTTTAAAGGCTTTACAGATTTTAAATCTAAAGCGGCTTTAAGAAGAACTAGAGATACAGCGTTGGACAAGATGAGAGAATCTGGTAGATTGGCTGAATTAACAGAAGCCGAACAAAATAATATATTTAGCGAAAATTCTCAAAATAAATTACACAAAAATTTATCTGATAAAAATCTACAAGAATTTTATAAACACTATGAAATATTTGATGGTATGGAAGGTAGACTTCAACAGCTTTACAGAGCTGAGGGTTATATGGATCCATCAAGAGCAGATGAACTGGTAAAACAAGATCATAAACAGTTTTTAGCCGAAGAAAAAGCCGCTGGAAGAGAAGTTAAACTTGAAGTTGTAAACAATAAAAAACTTAAATTCCAACAACAAGCTATTGATTCAAATAGAAAAGCTGAAATATCTAAGGATCCTAAAAGTAAAATAACAACCATTAGATATAACGCTGAGTTATATAGTCCAGACGTAATGCCACACGAGGTACACCACTATTATACTGATGAGTTATTTGGTCAAGACGCTGTATTTAAAGGTGAGTTTATGAATACTTTAAAAAGTATTGGTAACAATGTAACGTTAAAAAGATTGGTAACGGAGCAAGAGGCAAAAGAACTTGGTAACGAAGGTTTAAAAGGAAAGAAAATGACACTTTCGCAATCTATTGAGTTAAAGAAATTTGATCTTTCAAGTCCAACTAACCAACAAAGAATAAAACAATGGGAATTATTTGCTCATATTGCAGAGCAGATGGGTAATAAAAATAATTACTTTGATATAAAAAATTCTGGTAATATTGATGGTTTTGTTGGTCTTAGAAGCTTATTGTCTACTTTGGGTAAAACTACTGGTAAAAAGTTAAACTTAAGTACAGAGAAAGATGTGGTTGAATGGTTTTCTAAGTACGCTGAAAATGTAAAGAAGGGCAAGAGCGTTGTAGACATGTTCTCTGAGTTAGAAAGTGTTATTGATTTTGAAGCTACCGCAATACGTAAGGCTGAAAGGTTAGCTGAGGGTAGAACTGGTAAAGACACATACAGTTCTGAGATTTTAGATTTAGGTGAAGGACGAAAAGTAAATGATCCTAAAAAATTAGCTAATGATGTTCAAAAAGAATATGAAGCAAAAATAACTGAGGGTAAGGATAAAATGGCTGCTTACAGGGAACTATCGGATCCAAATCCACGTTCTACCAACTATGACGCTAATTACCCTGTGTTAGGTAAAAAAGTAGGACCCATGTTTGACATAGCTATATCTTCTTGGAATAGAAGTGTTGGCGATCAGTTTAGAGTTAGTTTAGGCGATAGAGGTTGGGAGTCAAAAAGATCCGCGTTAGCTATGGACTTTTTATCTGACAAAAGAGGTTTTCAAGATATATTTAAACAATATACACCTGACAAAGGTAAGTTAATGACTTGGGTTGTTGGTCAATCTAGGTTAAGAATGCAAGAAATAATTGAACGTGGTATTGGTAAAATTACTGATATAAGAGAGACAAAAGTAGGTGACTTTGTTGAGTTTGAAAGAATATTTGAAGATGTTGATGGTGCTGGTGGTAAAATAGATAAAAGTTTTGATAATACAAACCCAGCTGTTAAACCTAAGGGCATACAGTTAAAAAACCATGAGTTTACTTTTGGAGAAAGAAAAAGAACTATAGATCCAGAATCTATTAACGTTATAGAAAAAGCTTCTAAAGAAATATTTGACAACACCAAGTTGGAGGATTTTACTTATCAAAAGGTTGCTGAGAAAATGTTAGAAATAACTACACCGGAAATGACAAAGCTTCTTGGTGGTAAAGAAGGAATGAAACCTAAGGATCTTTATAACGCTCAAATGAGTTTTATTAAAGAAAACGCACCTATATTGTACGATGCAATACCGTTAACTTCTCACGCAAAATTTTATGAGAATACAATGATAGGTAAAAGTATTCTTAATAAATTCTATAAAAATACTGGTAAAAAATATATAACAGATGAATTATCTGTAGAAGAAGCGGCTAGAACAAACGCGAGAACTTTTAAATACGAAAAATTACCTACTTCTGAAAAACGTATTCAAGAATTGGTTGACTTGGTGGATTCCGGTAGAGATGCTGGGACTAAAAATAAAAAAGCAAATATACTAAAAGAACACATAGGAAAAGTGTTGGGTAATCAAGTTTTTAGAGACGTAGTAAACAACCCTAAGTTTAAAGAAGGTTTAAATCCAGAGGGACTTGCTAAGCTAGAAGGATTAAAAGCTGAACTAGCAATGCGTAAACTTCGAGGCGCTACTCCTGAAAAATTAGCATCTGAAGACCTAGATGTAATGAATCGTTTTATCAAAGATGTTAAAGGTTTTGATTATGCCAAAGAACTATTCCCAGGATTTCATGTTAGAAACATGATAGAGAATACTAAAGAGTATAAACAATTACTTGAAAAAACAGGTGGAGTTGATTCTTTCTTAAAAGAAATGGGTTACGAGCTTAAGGGTATTGATCTTAAGACTTTCCAAAAATACGCCGAAGCTAATAGGCTGTTAAACAACTTAACAGTTAAAGATGTTACGCCTATTATATTCGACGGGGGATATAAGGGTCAAAAAGGTAAGAAAGGGGTTCACGAGGCTATATATGAATTTGCTAAAGAAAACAATATACCAGAAGAGTTGTTAAACTTAAATATAGATGCTGCTAAGAGAATGGCTGACCCTAAATTCTCTAAAAATTTCGCGGAAAAGTTTTTACCAGAGTTTTATAATACATTTGATTCTAGATTGATTAAAGAGCTAGACATGATGCTACGTAAAACTATGGGTGAGGGTGATCAAAGGTTTGGTCATAGAGAATTAGTTGATTGGATTAGCAGTAAGACTGGTGAGCTTAAAGGTAAGAGGCGTAAGATATTTGACGCTAAGATGGGTAAGGAGATTATTAGTAAACTAGATGGTGTAAAGGATAACATAGGGTTTGACCCCAAGTATGTAAGAGTGAACGTTAATGGCACTACAAAAACAAAGCTAAACAAATTGCTTGATAAGGACGTACCGGTAACCCCTGAACAGAAAGTAGAGTTTGCTAATAAAGTTAAAAAAATGTTATCACCTGACAACACTGTTAAAGGCTACGACAAGATGGTTAAGGCTAACGAGGGAATGCTAGAATATTTTGCTTCTAAAGTTTATGACTATATAAAAAATGCTAAAACTGTAGAGCAAAAAGCCGAGGCTATAAACAACATATCTTATATGTTCCAGATTCAAACAAATCTAGGAAACGGCGTATTTAGAGGACTAGCAAGTCACACAACTGTTTCAATAAGAAAGGGTAATAAACATAGTGAACATGATTTACAGTTAGCCAACTACACTGGTAATATTTTAATGAGTGCGTTAAAGAATTCTGGTAGCAAGCCAGCTTTTACAAATAAAGTAAAACAACTTACAAAGTCTTACAAACAAAGTCTTATAGATAAAGAGATACAAGAAAAGTTTGATTCTCCTGAGTATGGTGGTAAGGCTGGGTTTGATTTTAAATTTACTACTAAGTCTGGTAAATACCCTTGGTTGAGAGAAAAAATGTTAGCTGAAACAACTCTTGACCTTACTACTGGTAAAACTTATGACCAATTACTTACAGATGTTATTGGTGGCGCAAAAAACTTAAAACTACTTGAGGCTAGAAAAAATAAAATGCTTAAACAAGTTGGTGTAGATGCTAAAAAAATGTCTCCTACAGAAAAGGTTTTAGCTATGAAAACGGTGGATGACGCTTTAACTTTAGGTAGAAAGAGAAAAAAGAAAGCTAGAGGTATGAGTACTTTTGATTTTGATGAAACTTTAATCGATAAAGGCGAAAACTTTATAATAGCTAGAGAGCCTAATACTGGTAAAAAAGTTAGAATTAGCTCTGGTAACTGGCCTATTGAAGGACCTAAGTTTGCTGAGCAGGGTTACACTTTTGATTTTAAAGATTTTGTAAAAGTAAGAGGTGGTGTTGAAGGTCCTTTATTTAAAAAGTTTAAAGAGCGTTTAGAAAAGTTTGGCCCTGACAACATGTTTGTGCTTACAGCTAGACCGCCTGAGGCTGCTACAGCTATATATGGTTGGTTAAAATCTAAAGGAGTTGAAATACCTTTTGAAAACATAACTGGTTTAGGTAATAGCACTGGAGAAGCTAAGGCGATGTGGATGTTAAAAAAGTTTTCAGAAGGTTATAATGACATGTATTTTGTAGATGATGCCATGCCTAATGTAAAAGCCGTTAGAAATGTTTTAAATCAACTAGATATTAAGTCTAAAGTTCAACAAGCTTTAGCCAGTGAGAACTTAGATATTAGTGTAAACAAAATAATGGAACACTCTTTAGATATAGGTTCTGAAAAAGTATTTTCAAAAGCTGAAGCTAAAGTTAGAGGTAAAGATATCAAACGTAGAAGAGTATTTATGAGAGATAGCGCTGCTGATTTAGAGCTTCTTATAGAGCCTTTATACGGAAAGGGTAAGGAAGGTATTAAAAATAAAGAATGGTTTAAGAAAGAGTTTGTAATGCCATTTGAGAGAGGCACAAGAGACTACAACACAGCTAGACAATCTGCTAAGAACGATTATATGAGTCTTCGTAAGCAAAATAAAGATGTTGTAAAAGAAATTTCTAAACCTGTTGAAGGAACCGCGTTTACTAATGACATGGCAATGAGAGTTTATCTTTGGAATAAAGCTGGTTATAAAATCCCAGATTTAGCAAAGACAACAGAGGCTAAGTTAGTGCAACATATAGCAAGCAACCCAAAGTTACAAGCTTATGCTGAGCAATTTGCTAGAATAACTAAACAAGAAAAAGGTTTAAAAGAACCAGGAGAAAACTGGTGGGGAGAAACAATAGCTGGTGAGGTTACTAATATAAATAGAGGTGTTAGTAGGAAACAGTATCTTCAAGAGTGGATAGATGTAAAAAACGAAATATTTACTGAAGAAAACCTAAACAAGATGGAGTCTAAGCTAGGTACAGAATGGAGAGAGAATATCACAGATATGTTTGATCGTATGGAAACTGGTAGAACTAGATCTTTAAAGATGGATAGAGGTAGTGCCGCTATGATGAACTACTTAAACGGAGGTATTGGTACTATTATGAACTTTAATACTAGATCAGCTGTACTACAAACTATATCTACCACTAACTTCTTAAACATGAGAGAGAACAATCCTATCGCTGCAGCTAGAGCAATGGGTAACGTTAAGCAGTTTGCTAAGGATTTCAAATACATAATGAACTCTGATATGTTAAAACAAAGAAGAGATGGTTTAGCGATGAACGTAACTGAAGCTGAAATTGCTTCTGCCGCTGCTTCTTCACAAAATCCCGTGCAATCAATAATATCGAAAGTTCTTAAGGCTGGTTACTTACCAACCAAAATGGCGGATAGTTTTGCAATATCTTTTGGTGGCGCTACATTCTATAGAAATAGAATTAAGATGTATGAAAAGCAAGGAATGAAAACTAAAGAAGCTGAAAAACAAGCGTTTTTAGATTTCCAAGTAATTGCAGAAAGAACTCAGCAGTCGTCAAGAGCAGATCTATTATCTAAACAACAAACATCTTTAATTGGTAGGTTTATATTACCATTTGCTAATACACCAATGCAGATGAATAGAGCTGGTATGAAGGACATACTAGACATATCTAAAGGTAGGTATAAAAATAGCGCTGAGGTAGCTGAAAAGGTAGGTAGAATATCTTATTACATGGGTGCTCAAGTAGCTATATTTGCTGGATTGCAATCAGCGTTATTTGCCATGCTATTAAATGATGATGATGTGTCTGATGAGAAGGTAGCTAATACAAAGTCAATGATGTTAAACACAACGGCTGACTCTATGTTAAGAGGTTTTGGTGTACAAGGAGCTGTCATGTCAGCAACTAAAAACGCCTTGCAAGAATACTTCAAGCAAAGTGCTAAGCCTGGTTTTACAGCTGATTATAGTGAGGTTGCTGAAGACTTGTTAAATATATCGCCTCCAATTGGATCTAAGTTTGGTATGCTAGATAGAGCTGGTGATAGAAAGAAATGGGCAAAAATAAGAAAAAACGATGAGTTTAAATTTGAATTAGGTAATCCATCTTTAGAAGCTTCATTAATGACAGTGCAAGCTGTTACTAACGCGCCTGTTTACTCTCCATATCAAAACCTTTTTAACATGCAACACGCCTTAAGCGATCAATATGAAACGTGGCAAAGAGTGCTTATGGGTGCTGGTTGGACACCTTATAGTGTTGGTGTTGAAACTGAGGATAAGAAGAAGAAGAAAAAGAAAACAAGTAGAAGAGGTAAAATTAGAACTGGTATAATTAGGTAAAGAATTTAAAAAATAAGTGATTATAATTTGATATGGCAACAACTGCGAAAGAAATAGCACTAATGAAAAAAGACATCGAGATTTTGAGAGGAGACGTTAAAGAAATAAACGAAAAGCTGGATAGACTTATGGTAAAGCTATTAGACCCAGACGAGGGTTTAGTTGTTAGAGTGAACAAAAACACTAGTAGGTTAGATAGAAGAGATGTCGAGTTACCTATGTGGTTAGGAAACCTTGAGCAGTTCAAGCAAATGCAAAGATGGAAATCAAACGTAACCAAAGCTTTATGGGGTTTGTATGCTGCTATCATAGGTTAT
>JACKZZ010013242.1_pt1 | contig 27490 bp, 15 predicted proteins | sample 8027871 | NCBI WGS metagenome assembly JACKZZ01 (sample SAMN15724774, study PRJNA655200) | protist metagenome | isolation source: fluorescence activated cell sorting (FACS) single amplified genomes of... | place: USA: West Boothbay Harbor, Gulf of Maine | collected 2000-07-19 | reverse complement strand
TCTTAATTCGGAATCCGAAATCGAGGGGCCAGGGGGACGGAAAGTTAATTTGACGATGATGAATAGTACTAATATTAGTAATACGCGAAATATTATTAATCAGGAAGTGACTCAGGTCAATCAAAATGCCCCAGAAGAATCAGATGCCGCGAATCTGAATATGATGCGGTCCGCTTCGTCTAATACTAATGGCAACAATAACAATTTAAATGGCAACAGACAGTCTAATCAGATGAATTTGAACTCGTATCGTTTCTCGCAGCCTGCAGTGTTTTCCCGCCTTTACACCGACTTTGTGAAGCGCCTGGAGCGCATGCGTTCGTTTCGATCGGACGCAGTTCACGCGCGAGAGGGCGTTCTTTTGAAAATCTACGAGAGTCAAGAGCGAATCGTGCACTTTCTGGAGCCCACCTCCTCGAAAGGAGGAGGAGGAGGAAGTTCTGTTGTAAAAGGCTCTTCCTATTGGGGAGATCGAGGCAGAACCCTGAACAACAACAGTGTTGCAAACCGCACCAGTCTTCTTGATAGTAGTCAAGAAACCAACAACAACAACCTACTGGCAAGATCTAGTAGTAGCAGCTTCATATTAGAGAACGCTGGGAATTCTGGGAATCTGAATTCTTCTAGTGGAAGTATTAACGCTCTCCCTTCCCGCCCGCGAAGACATGGGGGCGCGCCAGGGGAACAAGGGAGCTATTTCGCCGAGTTCATCAGTTTAATGCGGGAGTGTGAGACTTGGGATGAAGCTCACATGAGGGAGAAGCTGCAAAAAAACAAAAAGAAAAACAGTTTGCCCATGCTGCTTCAAAATCCCCCCGGTCAAAAATACACTCAAGTAGTGCAGAGATCATCTCACCGCTAGTTTAAGTTTTGTAGCTAATTAATTATTAAATTTTAATTGAATAAATTCTGTTTTAATTTATAATATTTGATTTTGTTGTTGTATACAATGTCAGATAGTAATATACTTATATTAATATCATTATGTAATGCAGTAATATAACTTATAACTTATAATAATTACTATACATATATAATTATTTATTAAACTTTAAAGTTTAAACCATTTTGTATTATTTAAGCTAATATGTCTAAAAAAAATACTATTTACTCAAGTTTAAAAGTCCATACGGTGATTCTCCTTGTATATTTTTCGGTGTTTCATAATAAATGTAACAGTATATTTGTATTAACTGTGTGTCTCCATCTGAAAAGTCTCGGGGACTCCACACGTTTTGAAATCGCGGTTTGGAGACCATTACTAATCTTAATTATTCAAATACCGCTCGCTTAGTATAAAACGGAAAGTTCGGACCCTCAGCTTCATATGTGTATTAATACCACCAATATTAATAATATTGTATTACCGTTATTATCTTGAAAACCAAATTTCATTTCTAATTTTAGCGCTATAATTCCATATATGTTCACTGTAAATTCAATGAAGTAAACTTAAAACCATATCAATTTATCATCTGAACTGTCGTAAAGACAACTGTCTCCGTATATTCACCTATATAATAAAAGTTAAAACTATATTATGAATATCTGATTCCATATTTAAATTATATTAAAGTTAAAGAGATTATCCATAATAAATTTGTCCATTAAATTTTAGATTGGCGTTCGTCTTCATTTTCAATATAAGTATTAGCTAAATATAGATAATTAGAACGTGACATAATAATATGTTATTATTAGTTTGAAAAATATAAAATCAGAAGTTCAACTAATAATAATTCCTTGACGCTAGTGTTCAAACGGGGCTATATCTGGGGCAGCAATATTACTTTCGGGAGGTAAGGGTGCCCTTTTTGTTGATTTTCCGCTGTCAAAAAGAAAGGCAGCGTGCTGAGCAGACTATTATGAAAATCGGCTAAGCAAGCTAGACGGTAGGTTCGATCTTTTACTATACCAGCAGCTTTAGTAGAGTAATAATTAGCTTGGAGTTTACTAGTGTGGGAAGGTTCACGTCAGACTAAATGTGTCAAAGTAATTCTTAATATGAGACTTCCACAGTTACCAAACTGTTTAATTGATTTATCCTTCCTGAGGCACACTCGTGTATACTAATATGAGGTGGGTCGTGTTCTGCCCAGTAATAATTACTTTCCAAAAAACTACGTGATTTTAATTAATATGTTGAGTTCGTGCCTGCTTAAACATGTGTCACCGTGTGAAGTAATACAGTAATATGACCCGAGGAAATCTCGGCACGACAGTGTCAGTCGCCGTGCGGGCCTGTCTGCCGCAATTTATTTGATCGAAACTCAATCCAAATTTGACTCAGCGAAGTATTTTGTACGTTAGTGTTGTTAGTAGTATTAAAATTAGGTAGGGCCCACTTAGCTCAGTAAATTAAATAGTATCTTTTAAATTGAATATACGTACAGTATATTATTGTTTGAAATTTTTAATTTATATTTCACAAAGTAAAGTTACTATCTTCGATTATTACTTCAATTTAAATACTTAGTTAAAATACTATTAATATATGATAATGTGTAATATTGTTTCTACATTCTAAAATTTAAATTTACCCTTGTGTCAGATCTAATAGTAATTTAATCTAAATACTACCTGATGTGATCTTAAAGACTAAAGTACTAGCCTCTGATACCTGATATCATGGAGAAGCTGAAAGAAAAAATTGAAAAGCGGATTGGCGCCGAACGAATCCGAGAGATGATTGCAAAGGCTAAAGGCAAGGCTATTACTAGTACTACCGACACGTCCATGCGGCCGCCGGCAAAAATTCCGGGTCCGAAATCTACTATTAATACTAGTAGTAGTAATTTACCAAAAAAAACGGCTACGAGCAATAATAATAATAATATAGTGTATTATAAAACGATGCCTTTAAATTCAAAAACGCTGCATTGCCATCCAAAAAAAAACTACAATAATATACATTATACAATGCCCACAAAAAAAGAAGTAAAAACTAGAGTAACAGTTAATAATAATACTAGGAAACAGGCAAGCCTTGAAAAAGGAGTTAGGAGGTGCAGGGGCGCGGCAGAGAGGCAACACTGGCGAAAGCGTCCTCTTGCGACCCTCACGAAGAAATCTCTCTCGAAGCTCCCAAAAGTAGCGAGAAAAAACAGCCCCATTTTACAGTACGAAATTTTTTTATTCGTGTTCGGTGACATATATGTGACTCATGACAACAAGTACAGGACAGCCCTCCGCTTGACGGGTATTAATAATACTTAGTTAAATTTTTTTTGTGTAAAAATTTCAAGTTATTCCCCTTGTTCCCAGATCCGAAGCAGCGCGGTCTGAGAGCAGTAGTAGTTCCCCTCGAAGTCCGGTGCCGAAGATAGAGGATTTCGAGGATTTTGATTACCCTATTAAGATCATAGAAGACAATGACGAAACTACTCTCAATAGATCCGACGGTCACTGGCCAACAACTTCAAGTCAAAGTTTACTTCATATTGATCCTATTTCATCCTATAGGACTCATGATCTGAAGCTGACACTGGATGAAGCCGGGTGGCCGCACTTCAGCGATAATAATTGCTTGAGTTTTTGCAATTCTTCGAGACCTGGACCCTCTATCTTGGATGATCTGGCGCATCCCGAAGTGGCTCAGCTACTCGAGGCACGCCACCCGAAGATTAGTCCACATAGAATTCAACACGAAGAAACTGTATTCTTCTTTTCGCGCCTTAGCAAAGGGTCGAAGTATGCGATCTTCAATGTTTTGGATTGTCTCATGCTCTACCCTACGTGGGGCGTTTACCAGAGCGGGCCGAAGGGAAAAGAATCCTACCGAAGGCAGCTCTCTCGGCCCATTGCGAAGGCGTTGATAAGTGAAAAAGACGAGGCCGCTCGCGTCGAGATGGGCCGCGTGCTAGTCTCCAGGGTCGTCACGCCCTGCACAGGCCCGCCGGGCTTTGAGTCGCTGTACTCAGACTTAGGGCCGGCTGCTACTTGCCTGATTGACGATGACGAACAGGTTTTTAACGATCGAGACTACGACGAGTGGGTCGTCGAGAATCGAGGCCTTGATCCAAAGACTTTGCGAGCGCTCGGGGGAACTTGCAAATCCGATGTACAGCCGGGCTACGAGACGCAGATACCAAGCGAGTAATACTTAAGTAAAAATAAATTTTTTATTTCTTAATTTTAAATTTTAGTCTTGGTTGAATAACTAAGACTTTCTGTTTCATATGAAGGTACGGGACGGCCCCTACGGCAGTCCCCGAGGTGTTTTTCATCACCCGAAATCCCGTTGGCAGTAATAGGTTCTCCCGCCGGTTTCGTAATAATGATAATAAATTAAATTTAGAAGATGATGAAGAAGAAGCAACGTATAACGATCGCCACATTTTGGTCCACTGCGGCAATCCTCAGCGGAGCGCTACTTCTTCTCAATTCGGGCGCCCTAAGTATCGCAAGCCCAGCATGTGGGTGAAGGACTTCCGGGGAGTTATGTACTATCAATTCATGCCCCACCACAAGTTTACCGTGACGTGGGTGTGGATCTATCTTAGACAAGACGTGTTCCTACCCACTCTCTTGAATTGGCATTGGCCCCTGCAAGATCCCATGGTGCGAAAATTTAGCCCGGGTAAGTTTGTCGCGCGAAACCAAATGCTCTTCTCAGAAAATCTAGGGAGTGGCATGGTTCTTAGCATGGTTTTTAAGCCTAAACAAAAAAAATTTGATGGGGAATCCGAATCATCGCTTCCCGAACTAAGAAAGTGGCCGTTTTCAGAATACGAAAGACTCCGCTCGGAAGTCGAAGAACTCCGGAACCGAGATTACGACATGGGCCTAGATCCTGAGGAGTCCTACTATAATTCTCTTCTGGAGCGCGCGTCGACGGGCCTATCTGAGGAGTCCTTTTCTCTTATGGAGCGCTTTTTCACACAGAATTTCTGCGTGAAATCGGAGAGGTGTGGTCCTGGAAAGGAGGTGACTCCCGTACGTTTGGGCGATCCACGAAGGCTTAATCGAGTCGAATTTATGCGCGGTACAGGCCTCTGTAAGGTGTGGACCACGGATCCGTGTGTAGTTTTACACGGTAGTGGACAACCACTCCGAGGAAGAACTGTAACTAGCGGTAAAAAGTTAAACCCACCACCACCCTTGTATGAAGCTGTGTTTCCTGAGAACGACGCAGTGATATTCGATCGCTGGGGTTTAGTCACCGAGGAGGATGATTCAAACGATATTACTCCTCTTCACGGGGAATGGGCTCCGGGAGCCTTTGGGTGTGGCACCATGGGGTATGTTCCCCGTCGGCGATATGTCGAGCTCGAGATCCCCGAACTTGAGCTGTGCCCCGAGGAGTCGGAGATCGTAATCGAAGATGATGGTCCGAGAGACGACGGCAATGGAGAGATCTCCAGGGAGCTGATGACGGAGTTGGAGTTGCGATTTCGGAAGCTGGAAAAAAATGATATTAAGCTAAGTAGTAGTATTATTCGTAGTAGCAGTATTGGTAGTAGTAGTCAAGATAACTTAAACTATTTAAACTGTAGTGAGGATTCTTTTTCAAAGGATGATGACGCAGCTTTCGAAACAGCAGAGACAGTGACGGCCCTCACTGAGGAGAGCATGGCTCTATCGCCCACGGACCCCAGGGTTCTGGATCATTTTTTGGTAAAAAATATCTCGAACCGGGTGCAGGGCCTGCAGATCCGCATTGGCAGCGCGCGCGGAGTGGTAATCGTGAATGAGAACCTGGCGGGGCGAAAATTGGTACTCCGCAAGGGCATGGTGAAATGGTTTCAAAATGCGTGCGAGGTCAGCGCGTTTCTGGGCACCGACGGCTCTGCTGTCGACGAGACGCCGCTCGCCGAATTGCGAAAGCTCGATCTCGATCTTGGCAATAATATTAATTATAGCGCCGACGACAGTGACTGCGTAGTAGACGTAGAGAAATTCCTGCAGCTTGAAGAAGAGTTGCTGCAGCTTGAAGAAAATTTTCTTCGCGAGGGCTACGTTACTAGTAGTAGTACTAGTAACATTAAGAAGGACTCGGACATTGATGAAAAAACCCTTAAAAAAAAACCTGAGAAAAAGAAGCCTGAAAGGAAGAATCATCGGAATCTTCAGAATTGTAGTAGTACTAATGCGAAAAATTTAACTAAACATAATCATTTGAAACCTTTTCAGTATCTGTATAATACTTCGGACCGCCTCTTTCCGGTTCGCAGGACGCTCGCGGGCCACGGCTCCCGAACGGTACGGTTCCGTCATTGGGATCGCTGGCAGAGAGAGTTAGAGGTGTCTGAGATCTACGATCAGAAACCCAAAAGGATGGGGAAACTGAACGCACAAACCGCGTTGGTTATGGCCCACCATTTGGGGGACGACCCTGCCACCAAGGTATCTGGATTGCTGGATTGTTCTTTGCTTTGCATTTTTACACTTTTCAGCTTGGAAATGGTCTTTTTTCACTTTTCACTTTGGACACTGTTTTCACTGATGAAAGTGGCTCTCTGGAGCTTTGAAAAAGCTGTTTGTAGGTCCCTTCGTGACGGACACTTTTTTTATGCATTTTTCAACTATCAACCAAGGTATTTTTCAAGCTCCAGACCGTCGACTTAGTCTCCATAATCTTCAGCACCATGGGGCGCGTACCCTTCACAAAGCTGCAAACTCACCTCTACCTGGAGAAAATGAAAATTGTTGACCAAGGATCTTTGACTGTCAAGGCCGATCCTCTGGAGCAGCTGTTTCTGGATCCTGAGTTTGTGCAGATGTTTTCGGGCCAAAGCGGGTCCGGAGGCAAGCTTTTGTTAGACGAGGAGGAGGAGGAAGAAGCTCTTCGCGAAAAACTGAAATTCGGAAGACAGGATCTGATCGAGAGGGCCATGCAGCCCCAGGACCGGGAGAATGACCCCTATTTAATCAATTTTATGCGCCCCTTCGAAGGCAATTTGAATAACAATAATAATAATAATAATACGGATAATAATAATTTAAATTTAAATAATTTTGATCCGAAGCGCAGAAAACTTGACACTCAGGGGCTAGTTAGTAGTAGTAGTAGTACACTAGTAAATGCTACATCATTAAATACTACATCATTAAATACTACATCATTAAATACTACAAAATTAAGTACTGTAGGTTCTAGTTTAATAAACATTAATACTAATCATAATGATAATATTTTTAGTACGGAAGAAGAAGACTTGAGCCCTGAGGCGGCTGACATTGACAACGCAGGCGTGTTGGAGAACCTCCGGCGCGCTGTTGTCCGGGACCATTACCGAGACGCCAAGGTGTACGAAAAATTCTCCCACCTGCCGCATCGGCTTGCCCACAACGACCCCTCCCAATTCGATTTGGTCGCCATGATGCGTGCGGCTGGATTGGGCGTGGTTAACGCTAGTAAGGGTAATAGTAACGATCCCTTCTTCGTGTCGAAAGCGGCGGCGTGCTTGAAACTGAAGCTCGTAGGCGCGCTCGAGAAGTCCAAGTACTGCATGCCGTGCTCCTGCTACGTGAAGGTGCAGCCGGCGCCAAAGGACCTGCTCCCAAAACACGGAGAATTCGCTCTTTGCTTGTCTAACAACAACATTGACTCCGATTTGTCACCTCGAGTGGTTACGGGCCTCTTTTTTTTGGTGAAAAACCCCTGTTACGAGCCTGAGAACTTGGTCGTGGGCGAGCTGGTGGATCGCCCGGAGCTTCGGGCGCGCTTCCCGGCCGAAAACATTCTCTTCTGCAGCCACTTGCAGGGCACGCACGGCGACTTTGATGGCGACGGCTTCTTCGTGTGCTGGGAGCCGGATATCGTGGACCACCTGGCCCATCTGGCGCCCAAGGACATTCTGCTCAGGTACAAGGCCGGGAAAATCAAGATGCGTGATGGCGATGGTGAGTCTTCTTCGGAGGAGGCGGAAGAAGAAGAATCTATGGCGGTGGAGGTGAAGAACAACAAATTGGAAGAGGATAATGGCCCAAATTCAAATAATAATAATTTATTGTCAAGGAAGAGGCTTCTCACAGACGAAGAGATTTTGTTACGAGTGAAGCAGCATAAAAACAATGTTGGAAAGGTAGCAGTGCCGAAAGCTGTTGCGCGATTTCGTAGGAAGAAGCGAGCGGCGTATAAATATATTCGAGAGGGCTTCATGGCTGGTTGTGGGCTCACCTACGATGATCAAGGCGATGGAGACATTGTGGTTTATGATATGAATGATGCGGATGACTTAGACGAGGAGGCTAGTAAAGAGGATGATGAAGAAGAAGTGGCCCTTCTAAAACAGAAGGAGTGGATTTCGGATGCGCAAAGGGTGAGGGCCAGCATGGAGGTCCTGCAGAAAAGCGATTTAAATAGTAGTAGTAGTAGTAGTAACTGTAATTTGTGGAACGTCACCCCAGCTATCGACGATGAAGTTTTAAATGTTGTCACTGCTAATAATAATAATAATATCCGCACCGGTTCTCGATGCTTGTTCGCGAATGAGCATTGGCTACGAAAGAGAAGGGCTGATGCTGACGCGAAGGCCGCAAAAGAGAAGGAACCTGTTGTTTTGGTCAATATTGATGAATTGAAGAACGAGGATGAGGAGGAGGAAGAAAACGAAGTGGATCCTGAGGTGGTCGCTAAAAAGCGAATTGAGAGGGCAAAGAAGCGCAAGGAATATGAGAAGCAGAAGGAGGCCGCACGTAGGAAAAAAATATTTCGCAACTCGGTCGAAAACATTTTTGGCTGGAAGCAGTTAGAAAATAATAATAGTGTAACAACAACTAGTACTAGTCTAAATTTATTAAGTACTAATACTAACTGTAATAGTAATAGTATTAAAGTGTTAGATTACCGCCAGTTCTGCGAGACCAATTTGAAAACCCCGTTCGGTCAAACATTCGCTCCGATATTGCACATAATGAAGGATAAGCTTCGCACTTTTGCGGAGTCGTTCTTGACGAGCTCTATTGGGGTTGGAATCCAAACAAACAAGTTTATGTCGGAGGCCCAATTGCATGGCTTCACAGACGAAACCTTGATCTTGGCGGAGGTCTGTCATAAGGCCGCCAATGCCACCAAGGATAGCTTAGACCCCGAGTCCCTCCGCTACAAACCGGGGCACGAAAAGAAAAAGCGCGAATCAAGGGAGAGAACGCTCCTTTGGCGCAAGTTAGAAGAGGCTCATCATGACGGCAGACTGTATGAAGAGCTTATACGCCTCAGAGAAGAGGAGTTGCCAAAGTTTATTGAGCGGTTCGGCGAGCGTTTTGGGAGGAGTAGTCAAGATGGTGGCTCCTCTAGCTCAATATTCGGACACAATGTCAACACCAGTAGTAAGAAAAGTTGGGCAGGAGGAGGAGGAGCAAGGAGTGAGCAGCTTGGCGCAACTGTAGCTAGTTTGTGCAGAAATGGCTCCTCTATCATGGATACTGAGAGCTACTACAGCGGTTACGGCCCAGGGCGCAGCAGTACCTTTGGCGGCGGTACTACTATTAGTGAATTCGGCGGACGAAGCAGTGTAGGGGGCTTCTCTAATGCGAGCAGTTGCGTGTCCGAATCAATTCGGTCCTTTGGCTCCAAGAGTCGAAACGATGTCGAAAACTATATCCACCAGATTACTTCCAAAAGATTCCAAAAGTGGATGCGCGAAGCGGGCTTTTCCTGGCTGGATCTGATCAAAAAAATTTTCCCGCTCAGTTTGGAGTATGATGCAAAGGAGCGTTTGCCCGCCATCGAAAGAAAGAAGCTGAACCCCGAGCACCTTCAGCTCAGCGAAATTGTGACGAATGAGAGCCGTGTGCGCGCTATCATCTGCAAAGGGAGGACACCAATTTTCGAGAATAAGCCGGGCAATAAGTATATAAAAAAGAGGTACTCCATGACCGAGCTTTCCGATCTTCTGCGATCCAAGCAGCGCTTTGTTGAAGAACTCACGCCCCTGCTAATAAAGAGGACGCCACGCGGGAAATGGCACACGAACGACTACAAGCGCCTGCAGTGCTACAGAGACGCGGGCCTACGCAAGACGATCGTACCGGTAAGAGTCGAAAAAGAAGAAGTGGTGGACCCGGAAACTGGCGAAACTGGCGCTACTGCTGCTTCTGTGAGCGTAGGTCAAGTTGCGAGTCGGAGGAAGTCTAAAAAGAAAAAGGAAAGTCTGCAAGAAGATGAGGAAAAAGACAAAACTATTATTGCTCCTATAATTCCGCAAGACGGCTCTCTGCCCCTTGTGCGGAGGCTAGCGGATCAGGGCCTGGAGCTTGACGAAGACGACCGCAAGCGACTCAACTTGCGCCAATACGAGGAAGAAGATAACTTTGAGGAGGAAATTCATCATTTTGAAGAGGAGGAAGAGGAGGAAAATATTAATAAAATTGACTCACAGCAGCCCGATTCATCATCGTCGTCGGTAAATTTAAATAATTTAAATTTGGACAACAACAACGCCAACAACAATCTTAATGAGCAGCAGCCTGATATTAAAAAGAAGTACGCGAGCAAACGTGCTGACAAACTGCCCGTGGAAATGCTAGAGATTCAGGCTCTGAGAAAAACCGTGGAGAGGGGCAAGAGGTGTATGGCGAATGTGGAAGATTACTCGCTGTTCGATACTGGGAAGCTGCTACATAGCACTACTAGCATTGACAACAACGACGACGACTTCGAACAAGACGTGCTGGCAAAGCAAAGCTTGGGCGCTACTCCGCTGCCCACAAAAATGGCGGACTGTCCGCAGCTGGGGGTGGGAAGGGACTGGCTTATTAGCCGCAATAATAGTTTTAACGACAGAGAGAGAGATTCGGAGGTGGAGATAGCATGGATCTGCTGCTATTTGGAGCATCGGATGAGTGAGGCTCTCGCTGAGGTCTCCAAAAAGCGCAGAGAACTCAACAATCTTCAAAAGAAGCAGGATGCAAAAACGAAGAAAAAGAAGGAGGTGCTAGCAGAAGAAGACGTAGAGCCTCGAATGAGGAGGAGGGATTATGTAATCAACACAAATAATGAGTTTACGCGAGCCGTGCATCAATCTGAGGCTATAATAACTGAATCTGACTTCAATATTATTAATATTGACTCTCCTCGGACTCCTCCAGTGTCAAGTACTACTACTACTACTAAATTTGAATACTTGTCATGTCTTAGTAAAAACGATGAAAACGATTTTGACAGCTTGGCAGAAGATGATGATTCGCTCTGCATCTCCCCCAATGAAAAGTACAAGATGACGAGCGCAGAGGTGAAAGCGCGCATTGAGAAGGAGAATCGGGACGACCCGAAACCCCCGAATTGCCCAAAGCTCTTCAATACAGACTCTTTTCCACAGCAGGAACAAAAGCTACGCAAGCACCGCCAAGAGCTAGAAAATTGGAAGGCTAGACAGAGTCGCCGAGACGCCAGGCTCCGCCGAGCAGTTCAGGCGTCCTCTTCGAGTTCTTCTTCTATTATAGATCTACGCTCCGAACTTAATAATATTGCGAATAAACTTGATAATATAGAGACTAGACTTAGTAGTAGAAGCAGTAGACTTTCGCTTGGGCCCCAAGAACTTGGTATAGATTTTTACCCATCGAAAACTGGGAGAAGTTTGGAGAACTTATTTTATTTATGCCCCCTTTTGCGAATTTCTCAGTTTAAGCTTTTTTTCAAATTAAAAAATAAATTTAAAAAAGAAAGAAAACAAATATCGAGCGTCTGCAGCTTCAAACTGGAGCCACTTTTTTTGCTCTCTTGAGACGGTTTGCAGTGCGTATTTTGGCTCGTGTTTGACGCCCTGATTTAGTTGGACACGTCTCGAAAGTGTCATAATCGCATGGTCTAAGTATCGCGCCGCGAAGCGGCGCGTTTGAGAGCGCCAAGTCACAACATTAGCTTCAATTTTATCCCGGCTCTGCCGGAGGTGTTAATATTACGAAGTTCCACTCGGTCATATATCAGGTTTGGTTCGTGACGAAAAAAAATAGATTTAGTCAGGGAATGTTTTGGTGCTCGCCGAAACTGAATTTAGGTCGTCGTCTAGTGGCTATCTACTATTTTCTATTACGTCTGGCCTGCAGCCGCTTCTTGCGGCTGCCGCAGCAGTACTAGAGGCGGAAAATTTAAAACCTCAATTAAAACGCAAGTCATAGAGCTTCTGTGTCGGCTCTTATTTTATCGTCTCAGGCTGCAGGGAAATGCTGCTGCCACGGAATGTCTATCCGCCAATGCTAAAGCGAAAACCCAAACCGTTTTAACCTATGCATCTGATAATCCAAATACAATTTTGAGAAATTTGGAGAAACGGGGAAATCACTGTATAATCAAAATTTCTCTAAACTTCTCTAAATTTCTCTAAATTTCTCTAAACTTCTCTAAATTTCTCTAAACTTTCTCTAAACTTTCTCTAAATTTTCTCTAAACTTCTCTAAATTTCTCTAAACTTCTCTAAATTTCTCTAAATGTTCTCTAAGCTTCTCAAAAACGTCTCAAAAGTTCTCATGTTTTCGGGGCGGGTAGCAAAGCATCATTTGGGTTGCCATCGTGGCATCTTAAAATGTCTATCTGGTTTTTTGTCTGGGCCTGATCAAATTCGGCGCGGGGCCACCTGCCAGGACTTTATAAAAGTCCTCTTGGAGGTGGCAATTGGTTATTCACGAAGAAGTTGCCTGAGCCACTCGCATAAGCGGTAGGCAGTGTTGGTTGCTGAATTAGGCCATTATCGGCACTTTAAAAAGTGCTTTGGGCACGGCCCACCCAGAGCGCTCGCATTTTGCGCTGCGAAAAGTGAGCGATGTGCCCCTCGGATAAGCGAATCACAATGCTCATCAGATCGCGAGGAGGAAACTGGACAAATCTCCTCCTAGCCGCATGTAGTAGGGTGGGGTCTGTGGGGTTTCCCGCCCGCACAAAATGCAAATGCGCAATAGCTGGCGAGGAGCAGAGCGGTTGATTAAGCTTGACAAATTGCTGAGTGAGGAGCGCGCACGGCTTTTTTTAACATTGCTTGAGACTCTTTTTTTTTTCTCTGAGTGCCCATTCAATTGGGTCTATATATAGGTAGTTTTTTTTATCATGCCTCCAAATTTCTCCAAATTTCCTTCGGACAGGTGCAAAATCGGACCCAAAAGAACTTGATTCTGATTCGGGACCTACCGTGATTAATGTTGAGGACTCTGACTCTGACGTCGAGGTGATCAGTGTGAAGAAACCGGATGTAATTGTGATACCAGACTCGCCGCCCAGAAGGCCTAGTACCAACAAAGTCATCCTAGAAACACTGACAGATTCGGCAACAATAGAACCTACAACTAGTAGTAGTAGTAGTAGTAGTTCTAAATTTAATAATAATAATAAAGCCTTGAACTGTGGTGAGTCTGATTCTGAAAAAAAATTGCGAACAACAAGTTCTTTAGATTCCACTAGTTTAAAGTCTAGTATTAATATTGCGGGCTCTAATAATAAAAGTGTAACTAGTGCTGAGGCTGCCACATTGAAAAATTCCGAGAATATTCTCGGACCTAGCCAGAGTAGCGAAAGCACTTCTTCTTCCTCCAGTCTACTAAATTCTGAGCCAGACTTCGCCGATCTCAATGCAGACCCCGACCTCCAATTTTTGGTTCAGAAGCTTTGGAGAGAGCCAGATACTCAGCAAAAAATAGTGGAGTTCAATAAGTCAGTGAAAAAATTTTTCAAAGAGTGTCGCTCTGCGCGCCCCCGGTCCATTTTACCCCAGCCGTGGCACGAATGGCGAGGCAGGAAAGTGCCCGATCTTCGACAGGACAAAGGGCTCTTGGACCCCTTCGGATGGGATTCCCAGGGATTTGGGCTGGGCGCGGCGGGCGGTGAGAAATTGGGTGTTTTAGGGTGTTTGGAAGAAGAAAATAATATTGTTTCGGATAATACTAATAATAATGATATAAGGTCTTCTAACTCTGAGCCCAACAACAAGCATTCACTGCTGGAGGGACCATTATCAAATTACTGCGAAAAAAAAGATGAATTCAAATTGGAATCCCCCCAGTTTTTTACCACGGAGGAGTCTGAGAATCCGACTAAATTAATAAGATACGGTCGCGCCGCCCTACTTTTTGCCCTGTGTTTTCAACGTCTCTGTTACAGCGAGGCCTTTAAGGCTTTGGCATCGATTCACGACACCGAAGAGGGTGTACATATTGACTTACTACAAGACGAATCTGACCCGGCCTGGTCGAAACTGACTTGGTCAAACCTGCTGTCTACGCCAGAGTATACGCACTTGTGCAATCTGGAGTATGCTAGGATGAAGGCAGAGGAAGAGGAGCGAAAGAGACAGGCGAACGGTGGTGGACCTCTCGTTGACCAAGGACACGACATCGAAGACAATCTTAACCAAGCAACGACGACGACGTCTTGCCTGGTGGGGTATTATTCATCATCAGAGTACAATCCGGAAAGAGAGAAAGCTCTGATGAAAAAAATCCAAGAGGAAAATAAGCGGTTCAGATTAGAAAACGAGCAAAAGTTTCACAACAGCTTGCAGTTCCGAGCGGCCAAGAAGGCCTTTATGCTTCCCTTCGAGGTCGTGCTTCCTGAAATTTTGAGGCTTCACTATTTGGATCGCAACTTTCGTCAGTTCTCAAACAAACGCTACATATCTTTAGCTTTCGATTTCGATTCCTATGTTGCGAACTGTAGGCAAAGTCTAATTAATAATACGGGAACCAATTTACTAGATACTAGTAAGAATAGTGGCACTTCGAAAGTACTGTATAATTTTACCACCTTCAGGGGTCTATCACTTAATAATAAAATAAATTTGAATGGAGACAGTCACAAAACTTATGATGACGTATTAACAACAACAAGCAGCGATCATCCCCCCATACTACAAGGTCTCTATATGGTGGAGATTACTAACCTGGGGTTTTCGCAAGACTCGGTAAAAGCCTACTTCACCCCCGTCTCAGCGAGCGACACCGGGCCTCGCAATACTAATTCGCAGTTATCAGGACCAGCAGTACAAGTAGAACAGTCGTGTAAGCCTATACTGGAGACAGCCGTGAGAATATTTAGGGGGCGAATGAGCAAATTGGAGCTGGAGCCAATCATGGTTGCCAGACTCTGCGACCTGGAGGCAACAGGACTGTTTGGTAAAAAAGAAGACGACTCTTCTCCGAAAAGTTGTAGTACTGGTAGTAGATCCGCATCTTCTTATTCTTCAAACACACCCTCCTCTTCTTCTTCGTGCTACGATGATGATGATGATGACGATATCGAGACGCGCCCTCCTCCCTCGCTCATTTCTTTGGACAATCGCCGCCTCAAGTGCTTTCAGATTTGTGCACTCGCGATGAATCAGCTACACTATCAGGATAGTACTAGTAGTAATAAAAATAGTAGTAAAACTGAAATTTCATCTGGGCCTAATAGTAATGGGAATAATAAATTTTTTGTTCCTGTGATGGTGTTACCTCCTGACGCGCTTAAAAAGTGTGTGTTAGCGAAACAGCGATATACGGAAAAACTAACCTCCACCAACCAGGGCCGAAGGGCCAAAATCAGGGGGCAACCAGAAGACTGGCAGCAGACCTGCACCTTCTTACGCAGCTGTGGGCCCCACGTCACCGAAGATGCCATCAGAGAGATCGTCCATGGAGAAAAGCAGCTGGAACAGAGCATCGCGAATAAGATCAAGGCTAATACTAGTATTCCACCCCAATTCCAAAACTTATCATTAGAGGACATGCTCAGGCAGGGATTCCTACGCAAAAAAAATTTTGCGCCCAAGACTAATATAAATTAATTATATATTAATAATTTAAATTAGTGACTAGAGATAGTCGGCGTCAAAAACATAACCGGCGGAACAGACTGCGACGCGTAGTGGGCTTTGCGACAAGACGTTCTGTGATTGGGAGTGGCCATCGGAACCTGGCATAAAAATTTTAACTTTTTAGAAAGGTAAAACGAATAATAGTACACTTAGTAATATTTAACAATATAATATCATAATTTATGTAGACTTGCTATTTAAATAACTCCAATAAGTTTAACAGTACAATATTAATAACAATTAATTTTGTCATCTGATGACTGAGTCTAGACTTAGAGCTCATGTATTAATACTTAAACCACTGAAGTCGTATACTTAAATAATTTAAGGTGTTCAAAGTTTAAAACTTTCTGCAGTGCTAAATTTATCAGCAAGGTAGTGAGTTGAGATGATGACAGAGCTGAGGCAATGGATGCTAAGCTTTTACCTAAGTTCCTCAGCCTGATGAAAAATCTGTTCCCATTTTCTGCAACGCTTTCTAGATGGCTCCGTGAAACATAGGAGCATTTTGAATTTGAAATGTTTTTGCCTAAATATTAAGATCAAAGCTGGCATCGTCTAAAATCTACAAATTTGAGAACTTTAAAGTATCAAATACTACTTGAAAAACTAGTATACAGTACTATTAGATTACTATTGTGTATTTTATAATTTATTCCACAACTTAAAAGAAATAATACTATTATTTATTCTACCCAAAATTAATCAAATAATTAATTAATTAACAATAATGATGTTTCTCAGTATTGAGATTTTAAATATTAGCTTCTACGTTTCCAAAATTCAGAGTTTAATTTTACCCGATAGCGTATAAATAATAATTATAAGAATTTTTTAACAAACTATTACTTATTAATTTAAGTAATAGTAATACAGTGTGAGAATGTTCCGTCTTCAGATCATCATTATCTGTTTACTAAATTTTGTAAAGAGTTTTCGTGTGAACAACTTCCGGAAGGACAACGGGCTGGAAGTAAGCAATGAGGAGAGCTTCGAGGCGTCTCCTAACAACGCCTTTATCCTGAGTCTGCACCGCCACCACCACAAGCTTGCAAACACCACGACTCTATCAGATATTAATAATGACTTGAGTGTGAAGAAATTACTACTTTCTTCAAACGCTACTACGAGTAGTACTAGGAAAGCTGTCGTGAATGCGCACAACAACAACAAGAAATCAGACCCTAGTACAGTTAGTAGTAGATCTGTACAAAATTTTGCAACTAAGAATATAAAGACGGATGACACCAAGACCAATTCAAGCTCGAAACTGGATCCTTTGGGTTCTGCCTCTGATGAGGCACAGGTTCCTGATAAAGTTGTCCCCGGCTTAGTTTCTCCCGACATTTCAGATTCGAAGCTTTCGGGAGGTTCTTCTTCTGAGTCGTCTGGCACTGGGTCAAAGAAGATGCAGAAGCACGGGCAGCAAATTGAAATTGTGGATCCAAAGAAGGAGTGGACTGCTTTTTATCCCCTAATGGTTCTTCTTCCCGTGGCCATTTTGGTTTCGATTGTCTTCGAGATTTATCATAAGAAATACGCGGACATGGACTTTGCCATCCCCATCGAGTACCCGACGGAGCTGGATCGACTTTCTTTGACTCAATTCTTCAGTGGGGCGGGGGGCTGGATCACGGGCTTCATGTGGGAGCCGGAGGGCATAAAAAAGCGGTGGGGAATGTTTTTTTTTCTCATGGGCGGCATCTTTTTCGGGCAGTGGATCGAGTTCCAGTTCGTGCTCTGGATGGGCCGGTGGTATGACCTACTCCAATTCCCCAAGGAGAACTTTCACGCTTTCCTGCCCCTCTTCTCAAACTTCTTGATCATCGTCAGCGTCCAAATCTTATTCGGAGTCTACGAGCAGTATTATTATTATAATAATTCATAATATAATTTTAAGATTATTAAAATATGTTCGTACTCGTAGCACTGAGAACACGTCTTATTTGTATTGTGCGAATACAAAGATAATTAGACTATTCTGCGTCAACGACTATGGCCTGTGTTGATTCTCTAGTGGTCCAAATTCACTGCTCACCTGACATGTGCGATAATGAAATTGCAATCTTGATCAGATATTTTTTCATCGTTCACAGTATGAAAATGGGAATTTATCGGGGTGAAAATTGAGAATGGGAAAAGTCTATTAATAGGCTCCATTGCAAAATATAAAATTATAACTCACAACATACAAAACTCTATTTATATAATAGTCCAGTAGTCTATCAAATGTAAAAAAAAAAGTATTACAAGTCTAGATAATTATTTAAAAAATAGACTTAATAATACTACTAATGAGATCAGTGTGTATAGATTTACTAGTAGTAACTAATATGCATTTTAAAGCAATACTCATTATTTAAGACTTAGAGTGAGAAGGTACAGTCATGAATGAATGAATGAACACTCAAAAAAAAAAAAATATTAATTAGAGGTACATTCATGACTGGTTCATCCTGGACTGGCAGACGTGGACGACGTCCAAGTTTCGGAACTTGTGGCTGAAGGACAAGGCTTACTATTCGATGGAGCTTGCACGCCGAGCGCGCGCTGAAGAGGCGCAGACTAGGAAGGCTTCTTCGGGTTTAGAGGAGGGTAATATTTTTTTAAATAAATTATACCATAATATAATTATTAAATACCCTCCCCTTGAATTCTCTCGCGCGACGTCGAACCACTGCTTTTAATTTGCCGGTTAGAAACTTTATTAACTAGGCATTCATTGTCGAGAAAATAATGTGTCCTTGCTTAATATGGTGAGTCTAAATCGCTGGTATTAAGATTGGAGCTTCGCAGTATTTTTTTTTTTTTTCCTTTTTTTTTAATAACTGGCATGCTGCACATCGCGTTCATGCGACGCAGTAAAAAATATTGGTAAATGCTAAACGCACTTATGCTGCGCACTCGTTGAAAAAAAACTAAAGACGGACAGAGTCCGAAAAGCAAAATGGTATTAAGTCAAAAAACACTCAAATATAGGTTTAAACAATTACGAATGAGCTAAAAGTCATCTCCGACGATGTCAAATCAGCTAAGGGCATTAACGAAACCTGATATGGCTATTCCTACCGGATTGCTTCTCGCATCTAGCTTTTTTCTGTTGGGCTTGGATGTGGTACCAAAAAAAAAAAGCGCACCGCTTTGATGCGACAAATTTAAAACTATCACGCATTCAAAAATATTAGTAAATGCTAAACCCCTTACGCGGCGCACTCGTTGACAAAACAAGTAAAGTGACCTATAGCAATAAAATCTCTAATTACCATTGTAGCCTCAGACTGGTAAAAAAAAAAAAAAAATAACAATATAACTCTACTACTAGCAGATAATAATATATAATATACTTCTTCTAGCCATATATCCATTGCTTCTCTCACTCCTACTAAAAATATATTTTATTAATATTGAAAATTTATATTTAAATTATAGCTAAAGCGGATCTTTCAGATGGTGTGCAGCAGCATGGTCCAGCCGAGAAAGAGGAAGATTTTGAGATCGTGGATCCTTTAGACAACCCGGATCAGCGAATCGTAGAAGATGCTACGTCCTTTTGTTCCACTACGTGGAATTTGTGGACCTCGCTTCTGAGCTCGCTCACCAAATTAGTGATCTACGTGCCCATGTTGTGGCGGCTGTCGCCAAAATCGGTGTATGGGCTCTTCCAACTCCCCGGGTGGATGGTGTACGCGGCGCTGATGTGGAGCGTGTTTGGCAGCTATTTGGTGCATTCTGTCGGAAGGGTTTTTATTTCTTTGGACTACGCCCGCCAGCGCTACCAGGCCGATTACAGGTACGAATTAGTAAATGTGCGCAACAACGCTGAGTCCATCGCCATGGTGAACGGAGAGCAAGCTATCAGCGGTAGACTCGAAAACGCTTGGGACCACTTCAGAAGAGTGGTGTGGGAGAATAACATGTTCAATAAGCGATGGGCATTCGTGATGAGCATCTGGCAACAGACGGAATGGGTATAATATTTTAAACTCTACTTAAAAAGTCTTAGAAGATATAATATTATTAGACTATTAGTAATTAATATAGAGAACGGAATCTATGTATTCTAACATCAATGTCTACTAAGAAAAAAAATTATTAGGTTCTTTCCATGCTTCTGTTGGTCCCAGCGTACCTCGCAGGCGAGATGACCCTGGGAGAGATGCGCATGTGCGAGCGCGCCTTAGGAAATACGAAAGTCGCGTTCGAGTACTTTGTTAACAGCTATCGCTCGATGACGCATTGGCGAGCCATCATGACGCGCTTGCAAGTGTTCGACGACATCCAGAAAAATCGACGCAGAGTGGAACAGGACCTGAAAGACGCGTGCATCCCCTTCGTGGCTTTGAAAAAAAAGAAGTTTCATGAGGAGGAAAGTTTAAGTAGTACTAGATGGGAGTCCGAGGATGAAGATTCAGCTTCCGAAATTTCAGAGTCCATTTTGACCTCTTATAATAACACAGAGTCAAGCGCTCTTGCTGCGCTCAAAGATGCCAGCCCTGCAAGAACTAGTAGTACTAGCTTCTTTGGGACGAAGAAAATGGAAAAGCAAGCCCTGCTGTGCGATGAGTCAGAAGCCGAATTTCCGAAGTTAGACTCTGACACAACTAGTACACTAAGTTGAAGATAATATTTTAAACCTTTTTCTTTTGAAAATTAATTTTCACTAAATTTAGTAATTACTATAATTATTATGTCATATTAGAGTTTATTAATAGTATTAGTATATTACTTATACTAAGAGTAAATTAAATACTAAGTCTGTAATAATATTAATATTATACAGATGTAAAAGATGGCCCAGACCGGTTGTGGAACCTCCAGTCATCCGCCCTGGATCGGGTCCGCTCGGGATGTCACTTCACAAAGCTCTTCATCCACCTAACTTTGGTCGAGAACCGAGAACGCGGACGCATTCTGGACACTCTTTTAAAAGACGATTTGGAAAATTTGGAATCGGTTCTGAGCTACTTGAAATCTTCGGCTCAGAGCCTGGAAGCGAACGTGGGAGTGACTTTGGAATCCGTGATGAGTTCCAAGTGTAGAGATCTCAGTTTCGTGGTTCAGGAAAAACTAAAGACCCAGAGGAGTGTCTATCTGCAATGCCCCCGTACGCGGATGGTGAAAATCCAGAGGCCTATTTCTTCTTCTGAGGAAGGCGTACAGCAAATCGAGCTAAAGAACGTGGAAATTTACTTGCCCCCGCCCGAGGACTCCGCCAGATGCTTAGCAGAAAAACGGGCATGGTGGCGATTGAGAGAGATAATACAAGAAGCCACAGGTGCCGCTAGCACTAGTAGTAGAAACTCTTCAGAGTCACCGGAAGAGGTGAAGAAAGAGGTCTCAGATTCGGACATTTTGACACGTTCCGAGATGAGTGCAACAACCTCGGCGGCCAGTAGGGCGTCGTCGAAGTCGTCGTCTGAGCGCGCATCATCTGAATTGAACAAGGCTGGTTTGCAGGCCTTGTCAGTGCGCCGTAATCCATTCGAACCCATTCTGCAAATTACGCAGTTGTCTTTTCCACCGGGCAGCAAAACGCTGATCTCGGGCCCTACCGGCGCAGGAAAATCTACGCTGATGAGAGCGCTGGCTGGAATTTGGCCCTATCTGTTGTATTCTAACAGCTCTGATGACTCAGAAGAAGGCTACATCCGTATTCCCGCTAAATCTCAATGTATGTTCGTGCCTCGGGCCACCTGGCTCCCTAGTGGCAGCTTGCGATCGTTAGTTTCCTATCCTGATTTACCAGGACGGTTTTCGGACCACGAAATCGTTGCTGTTTTACACGAAGTGGGGTTGGGAAAACTGGTGGAGAGTAACACGAGTGAGCTCACTGATGATGACAAAGTCTATAATTCTAGTAAAGCTGGCAGTAGTGAAATTACCAATTCTGCTTGTCTGGACGTGGACGAGACCTGGAGCCGCGTTCTGTCGGGCGGAGAGCAGAATCGAATTGTGCTGGCGCAGTGTCTTCTGCACAAACCCAGGGTCATCTTCCTTGACGAAGCGATTGCGAATATGAATAGGGAGAGCGGCTACGAACTGTACACAAAGATTTCCAAAATGATCGAAGACCTAAATGGCATTTTGATCTCAATTTCCCACGATGTAATGGGGATGAAAGATTTCCACAATCGCCACTTAAAGTTGGACGTGGTGGGAAAGAGGTTGGTGGTGGTGGAGGGATGGGAGTAGTAGGTAATGCGATCTGGGACTCCGAGAAGAAGCAATAATACTTAATTTTATAAACTTATTATATTATTCAAAGATAATATAGATAATTTGGAATGCCACACCAAGTGGAAATTTCTACCATTCAATGACCTCATATAAAGCGAACTTAAAATTTCACTATTATCATAATTTATTTGCTCCTTTAACTACTTGGTTGCAATTAGAAATACGGCAGTGTTATTTTATTTTTTTTTTTAATACCTCAAAACAAATGAGTTGTTGTACGTTGATGGAAAGAATTGGACCGATGCTTCGATGATATAAAGATGTCTATGATAAACACCCGGTTTGTCCCCACACTTTTTTTTTTTAAATTTTGTATGATATTACTAAACGCGCAGGGCACAACTATATCTTAGTACTCCTTCGGTTCATTGAATGCTTAAAAACCAAACACAAAAAGTCGGAAATTTACACATAATTTTGTTTCAACGTTTAATAGACACAAAATTAATAAATTATAATACGGTATGCCTCTCCATTTTGTCTCGTTGATTCATCAAATTTGTTATTATGACTCTACTAATAGGCGGTCGTGACTACGACTCTATAAATTTTGACGAAATTACGATCCTAATAATACTCTATGACTATATTGTACTTATTAACGCGAACTATACTTTACTGTTTTTTGATCGAAACATATTTTATCTGGATGATTATAATCGCCATAATTACGGTATCACATATGTCTAGACAAATCTATGACATATTATGGATCCAACCGTCATTATCATCCATTTTTTCTGTAGTGTTCTAATGGCGTTGATTTGTGATATGTGCGGTGGCGTACTTGAAATCTTTAGTGGATGACTCAATCACAGCAGCTTCAAGATGCGATTGATAAATGCTGTCATAATAAATTTTTTTTTTCCGTAATACATTACCGTGGTGTCATTGTGTCCGTGCAAATTTCAGGTTTCGCAGTCTTTATAAGAAACGTATCAATCGGTCGAATCATATACATGTTCGTTTCAAAAGAAGCATATCTCACTCTATCATCCATTTGTTAAGTTGTTTATGATTTAGCCATCGCTACTCATGCGAGAATCACAACCCCGTAAATACATGACGCATTCGCTTAATTTATACGAAGCGGTGTTGCTACATCTATACCGAGACGCAAAAATGATTTGACTGAAGTTATTCCGGATTTGTGTATTTCAAAAGTCGAAGCCGAGTGTCTTCAGACCCTCGCCCTGAAATACCTATTTGGCCGCAAGCACTGGTGATTATAATTTATGACTCAAAGTGAGATCGGCCGAAGCCGTGGCAATAGAACCCAAACGATCCCCAAAATGGCTAAAGATGACCCCAAAAATAGAGCATTTGTAGCGCTATCTAGAGCTCAAAATGATGCCCCTTGGGGGTGATTCCACGGGGAACTCGCAGCACCTAAAGTCATAATCCATGCACTTAGAATCTCGAGCCGTCTGTAAATTAAGATTAGCAGAGATGAAGATGAGGTAAACAGTAAATACATTCAAGAAATTTGAAAAGGTTCGCTGCTTATAAAATTAACATAGTAAATATTACTAGGTTTTAAGATAAAAATATAACCACGATTATAGTTAGATTTCGAAAGTCCCTAGACATTCAAGATTAGACGAGTTTCGATAGATGAAAAATTACATCATAGGCCTACATATTCATAAGCATTGCCAGACAAATCAGCTGGCCGCTAATACTTAACTTAATACACATCGAATATTATCACCATATACAAAATCTGAATGCGTACTGCATTTACTCCTACCAGCCTCAACAACTGAGAGCCTATCTGAGAATCTTCCATATTTTCTTAAGTGTTCGAATGCGTGATATGTGCGGCGGTGCACTTGTAACGATTCTTTTTTAAGTGGATGTCTCAATACGGACGATGTTTTTCACAGCAGCATCAAGACATGATTGCTAAATGCTCATGATTGTTTTTTGAAAATCCAAGTTGCCATGTGGTGGTATACGTGTAAATTTCAGGCTTGACCGTCTTTCTTGAAAATACCATATATGTATTATGAAACATATCGATTTTCTTTCGAGTCACACGCATGTTCGTTTCAAAGGAATCATATCACACTCATTTATCCACTTGTGAAGTAGTTTTATAATATAGCCACCACTACTCATCTGAAGAAGACACCCCCACAAACGCATGAAAAATTTGCTTAACTATAGGTAAATTTTGCCACTTCTATTACATACGAAACGGTGTTGTTACACTATACTTGCAAATATGATTTGACTTCTCCCTAATATAGAAGTTATTATTCCGGATCCGCGCACTTCAAAATATACATACCTATATTAATACTTGCCGAAGATCACCAGTATTAATATGGCAGAACGTTCTCTGTCGCACTCGCCATGCGCAATCCTGGGTAATTCCCATAATAACTATCTAAATGCCTACTTGGACGTTAGTGAACTGCGGACAGAATATCATGGCGGAAAACTAACTGCCAAGAAAATTCGAGACCCGACGCAACTACGAAAGTACGGTGACTTTCCGGCCCGCAAGATTCACTTTCCCCGTTACCTGAGAATGCAGCCCTTTCACGCCCGCCAGCCGGTGCACAACTGGCGAAAGTCCACCGAAAAGAAACTGATGGAGATGGCGCAAGAGTGCGTGCCCCGTCATCAGAAGCTAGTCCCCATCAATGAGCCACGTTCTCCAAGAACCCGCATACATCCCTCGCCCTTGAGCTACTCGAATGCGATGACGAAGGTGTGTGAAACAGTACTAAAGAATCGTCAGCACCAGATGGCTCTGATGTCCCGCCCCAATGACTTCTTTAGGAGCTCCCACAAGTTCCAGCGGATCAAGGGGTTCCAACTTTTTGAGGATAAAGGCTCGCGGGAATTGTCTATCGACGTGTCGTCACGGAGACCATCTGATTCAGATACCACGGCGGTGTCAAAAGCGTACGCGCAGGATAGGGCACGTCGGGCCGAAAAAGATGTGAGTCTGAACAGTAATACTAGTTCAACATTGAGCAAGACTCACAGTTGTGGATTTAATATTAATAATAACAAATCCGAATTATCTGATTCTGTATTTGCTCAGTGTCTCAAAAAACATACAAAATCAAACTCCACAAGTCGACTACATAATATCAATAAACCCGCAGAGGCTGTCGTTGGCTTGAACAAAATCCACCCCTTTTACGAAGAAATTAAAAAAAGACGCTCATCGAGTCGTTGTTCTTCGTCCTCTTCCAATCATATTAATGATATTCATCCACTGGAAGAAGATGGGAGGAAGCCGCTGAGTACGAACCAAAAGATCTTCTCGCATTGCCATACCGGCACCGACGGCTTCATACCTCGCAGCGTGCTTTTGGACAACAACCTGAGAGGAGCTAGCTCCGACCCATTCTCAAGTCCTTTGTCAAGTCAGGGGCCGAAACTTAATTTAATGACTCATGTAACAGTTATTAATAATAAATTTAGTACTAATACTAATAATATTAATCCCTCAATTCAGAGTCGCCAATTATATTATACAGAGCCAACAACAACAACAACATTACTACAATCTTCTTCTCCCTTTGACTCGCGAAAAGGAAGTCACCTAAATTCCTCAAGGGGGAGGTTTCAGGAAATAGGGCTGAGAGAGTTTGAACAGGTGGTGAATGCAAGTTGGCCACGTGGAGAAACACGGTGAAATAAAAAAAAAGTTTAAATACTTAATATTATTAATGTTTAATTTATATTTAAATACATTTTATTTTTTTTTGGACATCATTGGGATTCTTGACCTAAATATTTTTTGTACAACGAGCATATTACATATTTAAATACTACATTAATATTCATTCAGTTTTAAAACCAATTTAAAATATCTTATATACCACTATTGATAAGAAGATTTTTTCGCATGCTTATCACTTTGGGCCTTTGAGCGCGCTGACCTATGGCGCTTTGAAATTTTTAGACCGGAAAATCGAAAGATAGTAATAAATAGCTAATAATTTATCCTGGGAAATTCAAACTTGGAAAATGATCAATGGTTAAATAGTGTCATTCGAGATTGGATAATTAATAAGTATTTGTTGGTACTATTATATTCTGTCACTCAGAGGCCTATTAGTGTTCGTTTTAAAACTCAGAAGATAGATGATGATCCGTTAAAAGACACTTCCGTTTTGTAACGTGAAAAAAATTTTTTTTCCGTTCACGTTACCAAAACTCAGAAGATAGATGATGATCCGTTAAAAGACACTTCCGTTTCAAAAAAAAAAAAGGAAAAAACAATTTTTTTTCCGTTCAAGTTACCATGACTATGACTCTTCACTTCAAGTTCTTCTGTCTCTATTCAGATGAAGTGAAAAATTTAAATTAATATGTATTATAATAATATTAAATAATATTTAATCTAAGATAATATAATACGTAATAATAATAATTTCCACTATTCATGTCTGGCGTGCCACAAGCCATTGCCGTGCGTTCTCGGTTTCAGAACATAGAAGGCGGTTACAAATTGCAGCCCAAACTTTGCTGCGAACGTCCTGTGTACTACTCAGAGGAAGATAAAACGTATGTCATCTATTGCGACTTTGAGGAAGTACAAAAATGGCTAATAAGTGAGCAAGGCGATTTCGACGACGATGAGTACTAGCAACCAGAATCTTTCAATAATATTATAATATTTGATTTAAATTATATAATTGAAACTCTATCTAATTTCGTAATGGCTGAGTTATTAGTCGGTCCACAAGATCCTCCAATGCCCTGAGATGAACACTAGCACTTACCGTGCTGTGCCCAATATAAATCAATACATCTTATAGAGAACAGATACTACTATCATACTTAAATCTATATTATGCATATGATCATTTCACATGCTTTCACAGTATTTATATTATGTTATATATTCAGCCCTAAGGGCTACACACTATCTGATACACACAGGTGTAACAGGACTGCAAGTTCAATTGTTCATATGGCTATAATGAGTGACAATGTCAAATACACAGAGTGAATTAGGTCGCCTATATATTATATAATGAGAAAACAATCTAGGCGCTAATCACGAATTACACACGATTGATACACGGTCATGATAACAGGGGTTTATGAACACGGTCAGGGCATTGAGGACCAGACTATATTATGTACAGTCAGGAACTAATATAATAATATTATTATTTAAATAATTTCATTATTATTAATCTAATTAAATAATTTCACTAAAGTCTAAGTCTATTAGTCTATTAAATTATGTATAATTAATAATTATATTAAATTTTAAAGACTTCCCAAAAAAAAAAACTAGCTACTCGTGGCTGGTAGCGTCTGAGGAGACGGAGGTTGACTCGCCTGAGAAATGCCAGAAGTGGGACTCTGGCACTTTGGTGGAGGCAATAGATCCTGTTCGTATCAAAAAATATGATGACCTCCACCAGCCCGGCGAATTTGTGGACAAGGACTTTCCTCCGGACCTGCTGTCCATTGGTAAACCGGGTGATCCCTGCTACCCAAAGGTGAAGGTGCAATGGCTGTTGGCCAGCCACCTCGCGGGTTTT
>JACKZZ010005013.1_pt1 | contig 27508 bp, 41 predicted proteins | sample 8027871 | NCBI WGS metagenome assembly JACKZZ01 (sample SAMN15724774, study PRJNA655200) | protist metagenome | isolation source: fluorescence activated cell sorting (FACS) single amplified genomes of... | place: USA: West Boothbay Harbor, Gulf of Maine | collected 2000-07-19 | reverse complement strand
AGGCCCCTGATGTTCTTTCCCTCATAAAGTTTTGGAAGCATGCAACAGGCGTCTTCAACTATGATAAAAGTATTCTTAGGATGTTTCACATGGAACGCAATTTGATGCGGAGAGAAGGTCACTTTGTTTGTTTTTGTATGTTTTAATTCAACAGTGAAAAAGATGCCAGAATTATTATAGCCCAATAGATCGGGAGTGCCAGGAACACTAAGGTTTTCAAGTCGAATCCAAGAAATAGTAGTAATATTTTTTTTAATTTTTGCATAAAATTTAGTCTCTGGTTTCACTGGTTTTTCAAGGTAACAGGTGCGTTATACTTTTTTAAGTACATTACCCATTTTCCAAGTTTCTGGCTTGATAGTCATAACAAGTCGGTGAGTTTCTCTTGCTCCCAATATTTTATTTTCCATCATTTGTAAAGAAGTAATATCAAAATGTTGTCCATCAGGAAGACGGACTTGAACTCTAGCCTCTTGGGCTACAGGTGACTTTAACATCTTATCTAATATCTGTCTTAATGCTTTTCCACTTAACATAATTTTCTTTTTTTCATACAGCCCTCAGTATCCACCTAGCGTCAGATAAGTTTCGTAAGCCAGAGCCATATTTATTCAACTCAAAAAATAATAATTATTAGGACCACAATTTAACCTAACAACTATTTACTTATATACATTGTTGTGCTAAATAATCAAGTACAACTAATAAGACAAAATGACACAGAATAAAGATAAAGCTAGACAATGGGATGGTAAATCAAGACCAACTAATGATTTATATTCAAAACGTTGGAATGAGATTTTTGGTAAAAAGAAAACCGGTTTTAATGATATTAAAAGACAGAATGAAGATGAAGACAACCAAGAATATTTAAATTCAATTAAAGAAAAATTATGAACTGTTGGCACTGTAGTACAGAATTAATATGGGGTGGAGATCACGACATGGAAGATGATGAAGATTATAGTATTGTCACTAATTTATCATGTCCAAAATGTCATAGTTTAGTTGAAGTATATTATCCAAGTGAAAAAACAATAGAAGATTATAATGGGACTACCTAAAAAATTAACAGAACAACAGATTAAATTTGCAAATCTAATAGTTGCAGAGGAAGGTAGGAAGACTGCTACCCAATGTGCTATCGAAGCAGGTTATGCAAAAGATTCAGCAAGACAAGCTGCAAGTAAATTACAGAATCCAAAATTATTTCCATTAGTAGTTCAATATTTAGGTGAGATAAGAGCAGAATGGCAAAAGAAATATGAAGTTAGTTTTGGTTCACATATTACAGAATTAGCCAAACTTAGAGATGAAGCTAGAGATAAGAAAGCCTGGTCAGCTGCAGTCAATGCAGAAGTTGCTCGTGGTAAAGCTGCAGGATTATATATTGAACAGAAAATTATCCGTACAGGTAAGTTGGAAGACCTAACAACAGAAGAACTAGAATCCAGAATGAAACAAATAATAGATGACTACTCTCCAATACTTGAAAATGTTGAAGTGGAAGAGTTGATAGATAAAGTAAGAGAGCCACAAGAAGATAAAATTGTAGAAACGACATCAGATTAATTATTTTCTTTATCTTCTAAATCATTTTTAAGCATATCAACTAACCAGTCATTATCTCTAAATACACCCATCATTACATTTGTTAATTGATTAACAACTGCTTCTTCAAAATCAGGTTTTTCTAAAGGTGCTTTTTCTTGGTTCAATCCAGATACTTGTACTGCTGCATGCATTATCTCATGTATGATTGTATTAGCACGCTCCTGGCCACATAGATCATGTTGGATGCTGATTGTATTTTGTCTGTAGTCATACTCACCAAAACAATCTGTCATTTCCCATTTTTTAAAATCAGGTCTGATATATTTAATTTTTATATCCTTATATCCAACTCTAACATTGTCAGGTAGACCGGTTGTTTCAACTTCAATTGGTTTAATATCTTTTTTAAAGTGTTTGTATTTCTTTTTCATAGGTCCTTTCTATAGCATATATTTTTTCCATAATAGATTTTTATGGAATTTATATAAAAATATAATTTTCATAAAAAGTTTCTCCAATTGGGTTTGTAACGTATGTAGTAACCATGTAACGTACAGTTTACTACATGAAAATGCTCTAGAAGTGTTATATATCAACAATAATTTTTTTATTTTCTTAAATGTAACGTTGTAACGTATATTTTCATCTTTTTTAATAAATATTTTTTTGATAATTCCATAAAATTCTATTATGGAAAATAATCCCTGAGGCATGGTTCCTGATTCCTGGATCATAAAACCCGCTTATTTGTTAATGTTTTCATAATATAGGTCAACTCTTCTTAACCATTCCCACATGTGCTTTTGAAACTCGGATCCGGACACAGTAAACTTTTGGAAGTAATTATCCTTAGTGCACATTAGAATCGTTCCAGACTGGATGCTAGTTCCATGTACTTGATTGTGCGCTGTAGCATATGCTGCAAGTTGTAAAAAGTAATCCGAGATCCATTCTTTACGTTTAGGCTTGTTCGATTGTTTAAAATCCATTATACTCTCTCGCCCTTCATAAATGCCTGCAAGGTCACTTGCTCCCGCATACAAATCAGGATAGTACAAAGTCACCTCAGTACCCCATATCTCGTCCATAGAGCCCTTTAGACCTTGATCAATTATAATTTGAGCCATTTTACCTGCTTGTTGTCCAATCTCGCTTAAATCAGCGTGTCGCTCGTCTAACAGGTAACTCTCAATAATGTGATGCATAATAGACCCACGATTAGCAGCAGTGTTCTTAATCAGTTCTGCATTGTCATATCCTACCTTTTTCTGCCAATTTTCAAGTACTGCCTTTTTTTCGTCACTTTGTGTAGATTGAAGAATTGTTGTAACACTTGGTAATTTTCTGTTATCAATAGAGTAATGTCTTGCTCCATCAATCATTTCTCTAACAGTTTCAGGGTATTTAAATTTTTTATTCCATTTAAGCATTAGTGTAAGATCACTTTCTTATCAAAACCTAAGTGTGCAGCGCAGTTAGCTTTAATATTATATTTAAAAATATCCATATCTTTACTCCATAAACTTCTACAAGTTCTATAGGTATGTCTTCTTAAATCAACCCATTCTTCATGATCATAGTTGTCGATATCATTTAATCTTGACATTAATAATTCTCTATCTGCTTTTGAGGTCATAGTAATTCTCCTTGTTAGATTTTTTTAAATTGTCTTCGGCCCATAGAGGTTGAAGATTAGTGTAATGAAAACATATTTTCTGTTCTATAGGATCTAGTAGATTAAAACTTGCACAGGGTCTAATGTGATCAATATGCCATTGACCGTAGTTATCCCAACTCATTCCATCTTTAAATTTTTTCTCCAAATAATTTTTTAAATATTCCAATGTACACCCTGTTAATTTTTTAGTCGTAGCTTCTTTCATAATATGTTTTGCAGTTAAAACTGTATGTATTCGAGTCCTTAAATTTGATAACACCCTAAACATAGGGTCTCTTTCTTTTCTATTTTTTCTATATTTTCTTTGATTAGAATTTTTCTTTTCTGGATTGTTTTTTATCCAATTTTTATATACTTGTTTAGCTCGCTCTACATTATTTTCTTTCCATAATTTATTAATTTTAAGCTCATGTTCTTTATTATTTAAATAATATAATCTGCGTCTTTCTTTTTGACATTTTAAACAGTAAAAATATCCACGTTTATCGAAATAAAATTTATCAGGGTCTACTTCACTATTTACATTATGTTTTTCACATATTTTATGGACCAACATTTTCTTTTTCTCTTAACTTAGATTGTAGATACATTTTTTGTTTAGATAACATATCTACCTCATCATTTAGTTTTTTAATTATTCCATTTAACTCTTTTACTAATTTGGAATCTAAAATTAAACGTTCAGTATTTATATTTGTATTATTATTTAATATTAATTCCAATCTTTCTTTATCTAACATTATTTCTCCTTGATTTTTACATGTTTTACAATCAATAATTATTTCTTCTCTACCTTCTTCAATAAGCGTTCTTTTGTAACCGTTCCCCTTGCAATATGGGCATATAACTTTTTCCATTCATTCCTTCTTTCAATTGTATTTGTTTAACTTTTTTTAAAACATTACGTCTTACTTGCGTATGATCAAGTTCTGCAAATTGACAAACGTCATAAAAGTCTTGGTTGGGTATTGCAAAATATTCCAATGCAGTTTGTTGTGCATGGGAATAATAGTTTTTAAACCTAGCTGAAACTGTAGTTTTTTTAACTACATCTTCAATTGCAACAATTAATACATTACGCCATAAATTACGTACTGGATTAAAATCTTCGTGTTCTCTAAGCGTTTTTGGATTTAAGCTTGCCATTTAATTTTCTCACTTTCTCGTTGATTAGTATATCTAAGGTCTTCGCTCTAGAAACATGTATTTCTGGAATGATGATCTTTCTTATCTTATCTAATTTACTACAAGCCTCGTGTGAGAGGGCAACAGATTTATATTTACTTATGTCAGTCATTATTATATCCTTTCATTGATTATAAATAATTATATAGGATTATTATATTTTTTTACAAGGATGTCAATGAAGTTTTTTTTAACAATATATGTTTGTTCAGTAATTGCACAACAATGTGCAGAATTACCTATTGAAAAACACGATTATAAAAGATTTTATGGCACACATTATGAATGTGTTCAAAAAGGATTAGGTGAGTCTTATTCTATTTTATTTGATGGTGAGATATTTGACCCAGAACAAGTAGAATCTTTAGAATTATATACTAATTTTATGTGTCAAAAAGTTGAACAACCCCTGAAGCCTGAGGCCTGAATCTTTTAGCCTTTACCCTGGCCCTTGTAACGTTTTAATCTTTTTTGACGCTTCTCACTTTTCGATAATGATTTCTTATGTTTTCGAGGACCTCTTTTTTTAGGCTTGTCTCTTACTACGAAGTCTTTAAATTTTTTAGCCATTATTTACTATTTTCTTTTATCCATTTCTTATCAGCTTCATCAAGTTGTAAATATCTAATCCGTCCATTAACATGTTGTTTAGTATCATGTCCACAATTAGTACATCTATAAAAATCTGATACGATTGCAACTAATATTGATTCCTCATTACACTCTTCACAAATACCATTAACAGTGTCTATGTTAGTAAATAGTCTAGTTAATTTTCTTATATCACTCATGTTAATTCTGTTGCTTTACCTAAAATAGGTTTATATTTCGTTTTACCATTCTCATCTCTATATGCAAGTAGGAATTGTTTTCTAGGTTTATCAACAATATATGAGCAATGGCACCACCCACTTGAAGGTTCTCCTGGCTTATAGTACTCGAGAATCATTTGATCATAGTCTAAATTTTTATAGATCCAATCACAAAGTTCAGCGTTATCAACCCCTGGACATTCAAAATCAACAGCCTCCGCATTACAGTGCTGACTGTTAATAGAACTTCCTATTGCAACAGATAACTCCGGAGACCGGTAGCCTGAGGTTACAACCACTGGCCCGAAATGGTCTCTGACGGGTTGTAAAATATTTTCACAAAGTAATTGTAGCTTTGCTATTTGATCTGAGTTTGGATTATTATCTATGCCCTTACGGACAGCAGTGTCCGATTTAGTTAACTCTTGAAGAGTAAAATTTTTAGAAAGGTTCATTATTTACTTCTAACAGAATCAATGAAACTGTAAACTCTACCGAATTGTTTGTCAATACTGAATAAGTCTTGTTGAATCATAGTTACCATTAATTGAAGTTCTATAAGTGTGACTAATGTCCATGTAGCAAGTCCCAGTAAGATTGTACCTAACAATCCAATTAACATAGTATTAGTTTTTCTAGTCATTTTCCCTCTAAATATTCTTCTAATTTTTTACCCGCTGGTGATAAAGTTATCATGTAAGAAAACACTGCAGCTAGTGAAGCAGTACATACAGCCTCTGTCCATCTCTCACCAAAGTGTGTTGAATGAGATAATAGATCTGCAACAAAACAACCTATAAACATTAACAAGGGTAGTTTAAAATAAAATTTCCAAGGTATAAAAGACATTAAAACAACTAATAACCCTGTAATTGCACCTGTCTTTGTAGCAATCAAAGCATGTTTAGCTGTTAGTTGAGGTAGATTACCTTGTACCATAAATATCATGCATGATAACCATGATAAAGATAGTTTATGAAAAAACAAATTTATTTTTCTAGTCATCTAGTAGGTCCACCAAATAGTGCTAATAAACATATAGCTACTATTAAAATAGCTGTGAACTTGTAATTCATATCTCCTGGTTCCATATAGGCACCCTCCATTATTGACACGATAAACATTCCTCGTATTCTATCTCTTCTTTAACTTCATGTTGACATTTTTTACACTCACACACATCCATTAACGGTGTGTAATGTTCTGAATCTATTTTATCTGATTCGCAATGACACCCATGGCCACATGTTTTGCAATTTACCATCATTTTATTTAAACCAGTTAAGGATTGTTTGCCACCAAGATTTTTTAACCTTGATTTCTTTTTTTAAAACTAAAGGATTGAAACCTTGTACGCAATTTTCAATTGTACATGTACTTATATCACGAAGTGGACGTTTGCACAGTTTGCATATATTTAAACTCATATAAAATCTCCATTATTTAATCTCTCCCCAGTTAGGTCCAGACTCATAATCAACTTTGTTTGGAACTTCTAGATTAACTGCTTGTTCCATTATTTGTTTTATTTTATCAGCTTGTGCTTCCGATTCAACAGAAAAATCAAGTTCATCATGTATTTGTATATGAGCTAATAAACCTTCTTTATACAAGTCAACCATAGCTTTTTTAGTCATATCTGCAGCGCTACCTTGAATTAATTTGTTTAATGCTTTGTAAGTAAAAGCTCTACGTGTTGGATTATCGTGCCAATAGTTTCTTTTTGGTTTACCATTTTTATCTTTCATTACCTTACCTTCAAAATCTTTTAACTCTGGTCCCATTTCTTGAAGTTCTCTCATACGTTCTTCATCTTCTGCAGGTACATAAGTTCCCCAATCATTTCCTTTAAGAACAGGTTCATATTTAGGAAACCTACAACGTCTTCCAAGTATAGTTTTAATTACACCTTTACTAGCTGCTGCATTCATAGCTTTGTTTGTAAGTTGTTTTACAAAAGGTGCGTTCTCGTGATATTTTTTAAATAATTCTTCAGCTTTATCTTTTGTTAAATCTAATTCATTCATAAGTTTAGCTTTACCCATTCCATAGAAAAGACCTAAGTTAATTACTTTAGCTTGACTTCTAGGAATCTGAGCCATCTCTGCTACAATTTGGTGAAAGTCTGTATTAGGATCATTCTCATATGAATCTGCAATTTTATTAACAGAAGGTAATTCAAATTGTAATGAGTAATGTGCTACAAGCCTTGGTTCCTGTTGCGAGTAGTCAAACGTACCCCACTTGCACCCTTTCTCAGGTATAAATAAACTTCTTATCAAAGGACCTGTATTAGGATCCTTTGCAGGAATCTGTTGTAAGTTAGGGTTAGAGTAACTGAATCTACCTGTAACTGTTCCTCCATCATCTGATCGTATTTGATTTATATCTGCATGAATTCTACCTTTATGTTCATGTTTAATAATAGAATCTATAAAAGTTGTTCTAACCTTGTTTATTTTTCTAGCTTCTGCTATCATGTTGACTACGGGATGTTTATGATTAACAAGAAAATTTTTAGTAAATGATGGCTCACCAGTTTTTACAGTTCTATCGTAAGGTAATTTTAGTTTGTCAAACAACGGTGCAATTGATCTTGCCGCCATTAGCTGAATATCTACTCCTGTTTCTATTTTTATTTGTTGTAATAGGTTTTCTTCTTTTATTGCCAGTGCTGCTTTTAATTGATTGGCTTTCTCAACATCTACCCGAACCCCTAGGAAACGCATATCAACTAAACAAGGAAAAAGATCAGTCTCAAGATTAAATACATCTTGAATATCATCTTCAATAATTATTTTTTTAATTTTTTGCCAAAGTTCTAAAGTTAATACAGCATCTTGTTCTGCATATCCTCCAACTTCCATTGCCGGTAATCTCCACATATCTGCCTTAGGATCTAATCCTCTTTCCTTAGCAGCTTGAATTAGTTTAGCTTCATTTTTACCTTTGCCTAAATGATGCCAAGATAAAGTATTTAAGGTATATGAAAATCTATTCTCATTTATTAGTGACGATGCAATCATAGTATCTAGTATTAAACCATTGATTTTTATACCTAAATTACGTATCCAACATACGTCATACATTGCATTATGAAATATTTTTACAGCAGGGGATTCGCAAACATCTTTAAACCATTCTAAAACTTTCTTACGTTCCATGTTAGGACCTTGTTCATGTGCTATTGGAAAATAACCTTTCCAACCTTCTACAGCCACAGCTATCCCTACAACTTCTCCAACACCTGTAATGGCCCCTGAGCCCTTGCTCTTTAATTCTGGATCCCTTGTTTCTAAGTCAATAGCAATTTCTTCATGCTGTCTTAGATCAGGAAATTCTTTTGGTGGTAACCATTCAGTTTGAGGTATAATCATTATATTAATGCTCTCGTTGTTACATAAGCTGCTAATGAAAATAGCGTAATAAGTGTTATATCAATATAGTTTAAATCCATTATTTTTTACCTTTGCTGTCTTTCATTTTTTTAATTTCTAATTCACAATAATGAATTACTTTCTCTAGATCTTGTATGCCATTTTTATTCATATAACGACACACATACTTGATAACATTTCCTTGAAAGAAACTCAAGTCATTGTGAGATATAAATTCATAAGGTTGAATTTTAAATTTTTTATAATGGGATCCTCCGATTTGTTTATCTTGCGGAAACGTATCGTCAAACATGTCTTTATGCGTCATTACTACCTCTTTTAAGTTCGTTTAAAACTTCTTCTGCACTACCATTAAATGTAAATATTTCATTATTTTTTTCATAAACAATAAAATATTCTTTTTCTGTTTTTTTTATTTCTACTATTTTCATAATTGATATCCTTTTCTTTTTATTTTTGCTTTTAGTTTATATAGGTTATTTCTTGCTCTAGTAGTCCCTACGTACCAGACTCTATGTTCTTCATCAGATCGGCTTTCGCTTTTCTTTATAGATTTAAGGATTTTCTTCCCCATATCTAAACATAAAATTACATTATCTTCTTCTCCACCTTTTGCTGCATGTATGGTGGATAACCAAATTCTTGCAGGCTCATCTAAATTTTCCCCATTATCTAACATATTTTTTATATATAAAACTTCTCTCTCATCTGCTTCTTTAAATGCATCTACCCAATTAATAGATGAATCCCATTCAACTTCTCCAGTGTGTTCTTTAATATCTTTTATGATTCTATCTTCTAAAATTTTACCTTTGCACCACAAATCATAATTAACTGATGCTTTATATAAACCTACTTTAAAACTTTTACCTTTATTAGTTTCATAAAATAAATTTTTCTTTTTTAATTCTTTAGCTATTTCTACTTGTCTAGATATGGTTCTACTTAAGATTAACCATTTATCTTTAGTTAAATCTATTTGATTTAAATTAGCTATAGTTGAAGTTTCACCTTCAAAATCTCTAGGTAAATAATTTTTTTCTTTTCTTATACCTATAATTCTTTCTATAGGTTTCTGTGAGTCTTCCTGTACTGCTCTAGATATTCTTTTTGAATACTTTAATATTTTTTCCTTACCAGGTTCTGTAATAAATCTTTCAACATCTGCACCTGCCCACGCAAAGATAGCTTGGTCATCGTCTCCTGCTAAGTACATATCTTCAGTTTTATCTTTTAAAGTATCAAATAACTTCCATTGTAATGGAGATAAGTCTTGTGCCTCATCGATAAAAATAGTTTTAAATGTTGGAAAATTTGGATCATCTTTTCTTTTAATAGTTAGATCTACTAAATCATTAAAGTCATATAGCTTTTTCTTTTCCTTATAATCTTTTAAATTATCATGTATGTGTTTTAAAATTTCCCATTTAACTTCTTTGTTATTATGTTCGTTAAGATCATATTCTTCTGAAATATCTACACATCTATTAGTTGCTCTATTAATTATTTGAAAATATGAATTATCACAGGTTAAATAATTTATCTCTTCCTTATTGTATTTGTCTGTGTATTTAACATTAACATTAATTTTCTTACCAAAATTCTCATAATGAAAAGGCTGCATAATATCTTCTTCTTTTAAACTCAAGAAATGAAAACAGAATGAATGTAAAGTTTGGAAGTAAGGTAAATTTTTATCATCAGCTGGCATTCTTTTCTTAGCGACTAATGCTGCTTTTCTACTAAAAGCAAAATAACCTATTTTATTTAAAGGTGTACCTGTTCTAGCATAAGCTTTTGCTCTATTTATTAATTTAAATGTCTTACCTGTTCCTGGAGGTCCAAAGTATTTATATATCATTAGATAATATCTTCCTCACTAACAAAGTTGTGTCTCTCTTCTACATTCTTTTCTAAAGTTAAAAATTTTAAAGGAAGTCTCAAAGTTTTTAATGGCGGAAATGAATTACCTTTTGCATCTTTCCCTGGAAATCTTTTGCTGTGATCAAACTTTGCTTGCTCATCTTCTTTTTCACTATTAAATAAACTTTTTATCATCAAAGAAGTTTTAGCTGAAGAATCTTTCCATTCAAAAGTTTTCATATCATCATAGAAAGCAGCATAAGAAAAATATGCATATTCACTATCCAATAAAGGTCTACCACTTTTAAATGAAGTATGTTTCTTAGCTTCTGGTTCGTTAATATATCTATTGATATGATCCATCAATACATCTGAAGGATTGGTACCTTCTGCAGGATTTATTATTTCTAATTTATGTTTCTCAAATAAATTTTTTAGTATCTCATGAAAATCATTAGCTTTAATTGTAGGGGGTACAATGTGTGCTTGTTCCATTACCAATGCTCTTAATTCTTTTTGACTTTCTATCTTATGAATATTTTTAGCGTGTATCTGTTTAGTTTGTCCCTTCTCATCTTCTACTGTAAAATACCATTCTGGTGTAGGTTTAATATTTAATTTCTGTAATGCTGTTAGTGCAGGCCATCTAGGTTTGTTATCAGATATAACACCAAACTTTCTTTTGACACAAACTGATTTAACACACACAGGTGCTAACAAAGAATCATTACAAGTATAACCTTTTTTCTGTTTAGCCCAACTCTTAATTTTTTGACTTACATGTACATCTGTCCAACTACTATCAAACTCAAAATATTTTCTTGCTGCTTCTATAATTTTATCTTGCCAATTATCTGGATATTTTTTCTTAGCAAACACCATATAGTTATATAGAAATCTATCTCTACCATCTGTCATCATTTCTTTAGTTAATATTCCTAGACATGGAGGACCATCATCAAATTCTTTATCTCCACCAGTTAATTCATCTTTAATTATATTTGTTTGTATTTCTTTTAATTGTTTTGCTGTCTGAGCATTTGCATCTAATACTTTTAAGAACATATCTAAATCCATTTCTTCACCTGTTGGAAGTAATGCTCTTCTTGAATTATTGTTGTAAGGTAAATTTATAAAATTACCATTTGTCCTTTCCCCATCTGCATTTTCACCTAATGAAGTTTGCTTTGGAAATATTTCTGTATTGATTGGTAACTTAAATAAAAATAATAACTGTTCTAAAAAATCTCTTATCTCTTTAGCTTTAACAAACTCAGTGGTGAACACATATAAATGTAATCCACCACTTTTTGATAGGACAGGGATAACCGGTAAATTTTTTTCTTGAATAATTTGTAAATAGAATTGTCTATCAATTGGATATTTATCTACATCAATTGCACCAAATTTTGCAGTACCTTCATCAGTACAAGGTTGAATACCTATAGATTTAATTCCTTTTAAATGCTCTTCGTAATCTTTTTCTGTAACTTCTTTTTGTGCCCACTCATGAGGATATCTTTTCTTACCTGTTTCAGAATCTACATGACCTTCATTAGTTTTACAGACACCATAATTTCTTTTTAATCCCTCAAAATATTTTATATAATCTTTCATACTATCCATCCTATCATTTTTTTATTTTTAATAAAGGCGGCAGTAGTCTCCCAATGCCGCCTCCACTGACCAGTGTCCCTCAAAGGGATTAGATAATATCTTTAGATTTTTTTTCTTCAATCTTTTCGTATTTAGGTTGTGTAGAACCTTTAGCTACTTCAGATTGTAGTTTTTGACCTGCTTGATATAATTCAGCATCTTTAGCATTAGAAACATTTAACATTCTTACTAAAGAAGGTTTATATACATGCCAGTTCTTATCACCCCAACTCTTACCTGCTGTTTTTAAATTAAACATAGCGGTATAAGATGCCGGTTGAAATGAACCTTTATCATCTTCCATTCTTAAATTTGAAATCATATCATTCAAATCTCTACCTGGAGTCAGATTAGAAGATCTCATAGGTATTACAGCAGATCTAGATCCATTTTCTAAAATAGCTATTACATAGAAATACATTGTCTTTTCTACATAATTACCATTAGATAATCTATATCTACCACCTTTTTCTTCAACAGCATCTGATGGCGGATTCAAGTGTGTACCTACTGGAGCGGCTGTACTATCACCTCTCTCTTGCCATTCTGGATACCTAGTTTGAAAGTGAGATACAATTACATCTAAACCTTTCTCACCATTAATTAAGCTACCAAAACTAGCTGCATAAATCATTCCAGGTTCTGCACCTTCGACATGTTTAGCACTTCTTGAATTGCACTCTGGTGACATTTGGTGAAGAATTTTCAAGATAGGTGTTGACCTATCACTTGATTGCATTTCTTCAGTTCCTTTACCAGAATCTGCTCTTAGATTGATTGTAGATAATGCTCCTGCATTACTTTTTACTTGTACTTCTGTACTCATACTCATTCTCCTTATTGGTTATCGTTTAACGTTTATTTGTTTTTTATTTTTGTTTGACTTCCATCAAACTTCCAGAAAAGATCGTCGGGAACTTCGTTCCCGTTATTTTTCCAATCTTCTAAGGTTACTTTGAGTGTCGATGGGTGAACTTTCTCCTCTTGGATAGGTTCATACCCATTCGACCTCGCAAGGCTAGCGTAATCGACAGCCTTGTTATCTTCGTCTTGACCAAATGATACTGTAATATTATTTTTTACAATATCACCTAGACCATTGTTTCGAAGCCATTGTATTGCCTCAAGCTTTTTATCAGCTTTTATTGTGGCACTATAAACTTGTTTAATAGATAGTTCAGAACCATCTTGTAACTTTAAACTTTTTAGATTCATGTCTTGCATTAACTTTGGAATTATAACGCAACTAAAATGTTTTTCGTCTTCTTTTAAATCTTTTATTTCTTCTTCTTTTGTTTTGATTTTATTTTGAATAGTTTTTAATTTTTCTACTTCTTCTGATAATTTTTTAGGATCTATGATATCAGTTTGATCTGGTGCGTCTGCTCTTAAATCTATACTCATAATTATTTTTTCCTCGCTTTCATACTAAAGCTATATAGGATAATTATAAGTTTTGTCAACCCTAGTTTTGAAAAATATTTATCTCGATCGGATAATAGGTTTTTTCTTGACGGTCCCATTTAAGTAATTTGTATTTTCCATTTGTTATATCAGAACAAACAGAACAGACAACACCAATTATTGCAGGGTCACCAGAAAGTAATAAATAATCGTCAGCAGTAAAATCTTTTAGAAGCGTTCTAAGTTTTATAATTAATGGACCAGGAGATAATATAATTTGTGAATACATTGGTAATAGCGTCACTATGTCGCCATACTTTTGTGCACCTAATACATTGTATTTTGGCTGACCTGTATCTCTATCGACAGGTATCTCTTGGGTTAAATATACTTTGCTCATTGACTTTTTATTTTTTTGATTTATACCTCTTTTTAGAAAGAAAAGCAAATTATGGACATTAAAAATTATAAGTTTAAGACCAAGCCATTTGACCATCAAATGGACGCTCTAGTAGACTCTTGGGACAAAGAAAACTTTGCCTATTTCATGGAGATGGGTACAGGTAAATCTAAAGTATTATTAGATAATGCAGCTGTTTTATATGACAGAGGTTTAATTAATGGACTATTATTAATAGCACCTAAAGGTGTTTATAAGAACTGGTTTGACTCTGAAATACCGGTTCACTTACCTGATCATATACATAAAAAAGTTGTACTTTGGAAAACATCTGACAAGTCTAAAAAACAAAAAGAAATATTAAATACTTTATTTAAAACTGGAACAGACCTACATATTTTAATTATGAATGTAGAAACATTTTCTACAGGTGATGGAACTGCATTTGCACAAAAGTTTTTATCTTGTCATAAAACAATGATTGCAATTGATGAGTCTACTACTATTAAAACTCCAACATCTAATAGAACTAAAAATATTTTAAAATTAAGTGATGATGCTAAATACAGAAGAATTTTAACAGGTTCTCCTGTTACTAAATCACCTTTAGATTTATATTCTCAATGCCTGTTCCTTGATCCCTGGCTCCTGGGGCATCAATCTTACTACACGTTTCGTGCTAGATATTCTATCGTTAAGAAAATCCAAGTTAATGGTAGACACATAGAAGTTGTGGTAGGCTACAAGAACCTTGGTGAATTATCGGATAAGATAAAACCTTTTTCAAAAAGAATATTAAAAGAAGACTGTTTAGATTTACCAGAAAAAACATTTGTCAAGCATTATGTTGAGCTGACAAAAGAGCAACAGAAAGTTTACAATCAAATGAAACAAGAAGCAATAGCTTTTTTAGATGGTAAAATGCAATCATCAGCAACTGTTATGACTCAATTGATGAGACTTCATCAAATTACCTGTGGACATTTTACAGCTGATGATGGTACTATAAAAGATTTGCCTTGCAGTAGATTAACTGAACTTATGAATGTTCTTGAAAACATTGAAGGTAAAACTATTATCTGGTCTCACTATACTCATGATGTAAAAAGAATTATTAAAGAAATTAAAAAAGTATATGGTGAAGACTCTGTTGTTGATTATTATGGTGCAACTGATACCGATGCAAGATCAGCTAATATTAAAAAATTTCAAACCAATGATAAGTGTAGATTCTTTGTAGGAACTACTCATACAGGTGGTTATGGTATTACCTTAACTGCAGGAAGTAATATGGTTTATTTCTCTAATGGTTATGACCTTGAGAAACGTCAACAATCAGAAGCTAGAATAGATCGTATTGGTCAAACTAAAAAAATGACATACATTGATATTATGGCCCAAGATACTATTGATGAAAGAATAGTTAAAGCACTTCGTACTAAAGTAAATATTGCTAATGCCATTATGGACGAAGATCTAAAAGATTGGATATAGCAATTATAGCCCCCACTATAATCATTCCCGACATTTAAAAAAATGTCAACCTCCCAAAAAATTATAATTTAAATATTAATGCTGTAATCATTCCACCCATACCAATGAGTAAAGCGCCAGCGCAACCGATTAAAATTCTTTCAATTCTATCAATTTGAGTTTCTAATTTATTAATTTTTTCGTGAGTTTGTTTTTGCATTATTCTACAAAGTTTTTCGTGAGATTCTATTTTTTGTAAAGCAACGTTTTTAGGCATTAGTAACCAGTTCTTCCTCTGCCTGATTTATTAGAAAAACCTTGACCACTACCTGCTGATGTTCCTGCTCTATCCGCAGCTGAAGTATCAAAACCACCACCGCTGTCGCGACCACCACCAGAACCTCTATCAAAATTTCTAAAAGATTCTATTCTTGCAGCTGCTGCTTGTTTAGCTGCTCCTCTTGCTGCAGCATCTTCTCTTGCTCTTCTATCTCTTAAATTTTGAAAAAATTGTGCACCTGTTGAAGCACTTCTAAAATCATTTAAAGCTGGTCCAGCTCTATTTGCTAAAGCACCAATACCTTTACCTATTAAACCAATTAATGGATTGCCTGTTATTAAACCTAGTAAACCTCCAATACCAGATTTTTGCATAAAACTACTTCCAATATTACTTATTTTATCTTTGAATGAAGATTGACCTGGAAGATAATCTACTTGTTCATCATATTTTTCTTCATTGTAAGGTTCATAAACTGAACCGTAGAAATCATTAAATGGTATTTGATTATTAAATTGTTGCATGATGCCTGTAGCCTGAGGCATACCCATTCGCATATTTCCAAATTGTCTTGACCCTATATCATACATAGGATCTAAATTAATAGATGTATCTGCAGGTTCTTCATATAAACCCTCGTAATTTAATCTATTTTCTTGGTCTCTGTAAGATTGTAATATATCGTATAGTCCATCCATTAAGCTAGTCCTCTTGATCTTAATTTAATTTGTTTCTCTTCGTCGGATAATAAAGCATTTTCAGTTGGTGTCAATCCTTGGTTCATGGTCCCTGGTGCTCCTACTTGCTGCATAGCTGCTGACTGTATGACTTGCGCATTTGGAATAGCTGTTGGTGGTAGCGCTGATTGTTTAAAAGGATCAAAAGATTCTGTAGCTTCTACTTCATCTTCTATACCGAAATCTGATAAATTAAATTCAAATGTTTTACTTAAATCTGCTCCCATAAATGCATCTACCATTTCTTGTATTACCGGTAAAGCTTCTTCAAAAGGGTTTACATACCCAGGATTTGAAGCTGCAAACTCTTCAGATTTTTTTGCAAATTTTTCTATGATACCTTCTGATGGTATATAAGGGTTAAACAAACCCTCAAACAATGGACCATATTCTGAATTAGATCTACCTCTTTCGTCGAAAACTTGAGCAAGTTCTGAATCTTCTACATTAAATTCATTTGCTGCTTTTAAATCTAAGTGCATGTTTTGCTGTGTATTAAATAATGCTTTATTAGAAACAAAAAATTGTCTAATAACTTCTTTTGCAGTTGAAGGTCTAGATAAAAGTCTACTATCTCCTCCAGTAAATTCTCTTACATCGTTTCTTCTTTTTTGGTCATATTGTGTAATTTTAAAACCTAAACCTTTTACAGGATCAATTTCAATTAATCTCCAACCTAATAATCCAGGTAATTCATTTTCTAGATCATATACATTTCCTTTTGGATCGGGTATACCTTTGGCTGCATAATATAATCTAGACATTTGTGATTTAGAAAAAGGTACTTGAGTTTCTAATAAGTGTTCCATAATGATTTTCATTTTATCTTCAATAGGAGTGGAATCAGTGTATAATTTTTTACCTGTATCTGTTACACCACCTCTAACAACGATATCTATAATTGCTTCCGGTGCAATAGATTCTGATGTAAAGGGTTCAGTTGCTCTACTAAATGCATCTGAAATACCTTTTATAAATCCAGGTATTAGTTGTTCTTCTTTTTCTATACCTCCTTGAACAGATCTTAATATAGTTCTAAAAGGTTGTTCTAAATAATCGTAGGCATTATTATTACTCCAGTTTTGATAATAAAATCTTTCTTTACCATTCTCATCTTTTTTAGAGGATATAAATTTTTTATCTCCAACTTCATATGGAGCAACCCATCTTTCAAGGGCGGCTTCTTGTTGATCTGTAGTTCCAAAAATAGATTTATATCCTGCACCTATTCCAACACCTATACTACCGAACGCAGTTATAGATCCCATTAACCTTTTCATACCTATTCCATAAAGAGGATTATCGTTTTTAACTAAACCTTTACCTATTTCAAAAACCATAGGAGTCATATCTGATCCTTTTGTTGGCTTAGAATGTTTCATTTCTTTAAATATTCTGCTTCCTATACCTACACCACTATTCATAACTGCAGTTGGAAAAGACGCAAAGTTTGCATAAGGCGTAGAACGTAAGGCTTTTACAATATCTGATACATAAGCATAATTTGGAATAGTGTTTCTAACAATATCAGCAGCTTCATTTTCTAACTCGTCAGCTGTTTTTTTAATTCCTGCCTTTGCATAAGCACTACCTAATCTAGATTTTTCAACATGAAAATTGTATATTTTATAAACATCATCTTCTAAAGTATATAAAGCTTGAGCAGGTTCAGTTAATTTACTTAATCTTCTTAACATTTTTTTAAATACATTGGTTGTAAATCCTCCATCTGGATTTAATTCAATATCTCTAAGTAAAGCTTGATAATCCCCCATTTTAGTATTTGAATTTACAATACCTAGTCTTAACATTTTACGGTATTCTTTCATTGCTTCAGGTGAACGTAAACCAAACTGAACAGTTTTAGCAGCTTTTGCCATAGCTTCTGCTACTAATTTTGGATTTGTAAAAAGGGTTCCATTTGCTAATGAGAACGCTGAAGCACTTAAAAAGTTACGCACATGGGTTGTAGGGGACAAAATTGTTTTTGCAATTTGTGCACCTGCTTTAGGATATAAAAATAAATATTTATAAGCATCGGAAAAACCTTGAGCAACTTTGTTTTCATAAGGTCCAACAAAAAATTTACTAATATTATTTACAGCTTCAAAGGAATCTGCAATTTGTTGTGTAGTATGCATACCTTTTAATCTATTAACCAATACACCATCTTTGAACATACTTTCTAAAACATCATCAAGCGCAACAATTGTATTATTACCACCGGCACCTAATTGTTTTATGGCTTCATTTTTATCTGCATAAAATAATTGTCTTGTTCCTTTTTCTAAAGCATCATCATTAGCTTTTAATATGTCATCTATAAATTCAGTTCTTCTAGCAAGATTAGATAGTAAACCTATACCACCATAAATAGAATCCCTAGCGTCATCTACTTCACCAAATAATTCTCTAAACGCTTTACTACCTTTACCTACTATTTCAGTTGCAGGTACACCGTTTTTATTTTTTTTACTTAATATTTGTACAAAACTTTTTCTTACATCAGGTGTCTTTGCTGCCATAGTCATATCAGTCATTTTAAATGATGGTAACTGTGTATTTTTTGTAAATTTTGTAGTGTTATTTAATATTTCATTAATTCTATAATCTAATTGATCTTCAGATAATTCTCTTCCATGTTTAGCTCCATGTCTAGATAATATACTTTTTACTTTATCAATAGATTGTTTACTTGGCGTATAACCCGATAAAGAATCAGTATATGGATTTTGAAATATCTTATATGTATTACCTATCATCATTTTAACTCTATCGCCCATTAAACCTGGAATGTTTCTTAAATCTTTTGGGAGCATAACTTGTGAAGTGCTACCTTCTCTAATAGTATTTAACATACTAACAAATTTTTGCCTTGTATTATAAACAGCATCGAAAATTATTTGTTGCGATTTATTATCTAAACCACCATTTTTCATTTGTGTTTGTAATTTTTTAGTTAAATCTGAATTACCAATTTTTTTTGAAAGATCACCTTCAAACATTAATTCTTTTAAATCTTTGTAAAATTCAGCTTGACCCTTTTTATTATCTTCTCTTAATGTTTTATTAAAAAAAGATTTTACAGGTGAATACATTTTACTAACTTCTTTATCTATTCTTTTTACTTGTTCCATTGCAAAATTAGCATCTGCCGCCTTACCCGCTTCTTCTGCATTTTTAGCTAAGAACATCGATGTAGGTTTATTAGAAGTAGGTCTCACTGCCGATGCTGCTGTATTAATTGCTTTATTTATTTTAGAAGAACTAAAAGCTAAGTCTTTTCCAAATTTACCAACTTTACCTATTGTTTTAGTTGCACCGTATACAAATGGAAAATATAATACAGAGTCTGCACCGAACTTTAATCTATTAATTAATTTTCTTCCCGCATCCTCTTTAGGATCTTGATATTCCTCTAAATCTAATTGAGTTGGACCTATATCAAATGCATCTCCAAATGTTCCTATCTTTTCTGCGTCTCCTACAAATACTTCACCTGCAGCTCCCCCTACAACAGCGGCACCAAACCTAGCTACCCTTGCTTTATCATTTAATTTATAAACCTGCTCCATTCCTTTTCTAACATTTTTTCCTTTTAAATTTACGTAGGTTCCAGCTTTTCTAGCTTTCAATGCTTTAGTTGCTAATTTAGATGCAATCTTAGCACCTAGTCCGGCCGGTACACCTACTTGTATAATTGCTTCTAATATTTTTCCAGCTGCTTTTTGTTGAGCTATTTCTTCAAAAGGATTTATTTTATCAAATACTTGTTCTACTCTTGCAGCAGCATTTTGTGTCATGCCTGTTGCGTCCATAATTTCTGCACCTAATGATACAAATCCTTCAGGTATTTTTAAAATACCTGATGCAACTCCAGCTAATCCGGCTTCTATTTGACTAATTTCATTATTATCTTCTGAATCTGGAATAACCGTATCATCAGACATTCGCCCAAAATCTATAGATTTTTCAGGTTGTTTTTTAAAAGGATCATATGCCATATAATTACTTTATGTATTATTAATTAGGCAATTTTTCCATTGTAAAATTATAAGGATTTACTTTAAATAAACCGCCTTCTTCAGTTTCAGTGTTAGGAACACGTGTAACAAAAACTTTTTGTTCTGGATTATAATAATAAATACCAGGCATTAAATCATCATATACAAATGCTTCTCTTTTTGTATCATAAGGAAGATACCTTGAATTTTGATAAATTTCAGCTGCTTTAGTATTTGTTGATGCTTGGTTTCTTAAATTTCTTTTAATAAGGTAATCATATTCTGCTGTTTGCTCTGGATATTTTTGAAAAAGATTAGGTTTGTCAAAAGATTTTAAAGAATTTTTAGAATCTATTCTTGCTTCCATAGCTGTTTCATACGCTCTTTGGTCTGAATAATCTTTTTGTAAACCAGATTCAGTTGTAGCTTTTATTTTAGCTATATCTTTTGCGTAATCTTGTTCAATATCTAATTGTTCTCCAGCTAATGCAAGATCTCTTTTAGCTTTATCTTGTGCTCCTAAATTTGTAAATAATTTTTCAGTCGGTTCTTCAAATGCTTTTGCTAAATTACCTAATGTTCCACCACCCCCTGTTTGAGATAAGCCTTTTAGTCCACCTTGAATTAAAAATTGTCCTATGGGATCTACAGTTTGAACTGGGTAGTCCTGCATAACCTTCATTAATCTTTCACTTGCAGATCCACCAACTTCATAGTTACCTCTATCAACAATACCAGTCATAATGCCTTCTCCGACATTACCCCCTTTTCTAAACATAGGTCTTCTAAATATTTTACTCATTATCTATTAAAATTATAATTTACAGGTGTTGGATTAAACGCTTTGTATATTCCAGCTAATGTTGAAGCTGCACTTAATCCAGTTTGTAATGCACCTGGTGTAGGTTGAACTGTTTGTTGACTTGATCCAGGGTATCCTGAAATTAGACCCATGATGCCTGAACCCAGAGTCTGTGCTGCTTGAATAGGTTGCTGAGATTGTGCTTGTAATAATTGTTGTTGAGCTTGTAGTTGAGCTTGGTTTTGTGCTTGGTTAATACCACCCAATGTAGATAAAGCTCCAACATCTTGACCTAAGAATGATTGTTGGGCTCCACCTAATTGTAATTGATTTGCAATATTTTGTTGAGCTAAACCTTGAGCTTGACCAAATCCTTGATTTAATAATTGTGCTTGTAGTGCTGCTCTGTTTCTATCTGAACCAGACATGTATTCAGCTTCTGCAACACCTTGTCTTGCTCCACCAAATGCACCAGATGCAACTGCTCTATCAGAAAATGAACCTAAACCTTTTTGTGCTTGAATATCATAATCTTGTAAAGTTGTATTAATTACATCTTGTTGATACGGAGACATATAAGCTTGATAACCAGCAGGCCCTGCAGATGCAGCAGCTGATTGCAAGTAAGGTTGATAACCAGCTATACCAGCAAGTGCTGTTTGTTGAGCTTGTTGTTGTAAAGGATCTTGACCAGCAACAAACTGTGACCCCATAATTTTAGATAAGTCTTGTCCTTTAAATTGTCCAACTGCTTGTTGTAATTCTGTTAAATAAGGTTTTGCAGCTGCTTCTATAAACTCAGGTGGTTGTGTTATTTGTGTTATTGTTTCAGCCATTATACTCTTCCCCCATTTTCTAATTTTTTCATCATGTCGTACATACGTTGTGCTCCTTTATTGACATTACCGTCACCCATTCCTCTTACAGCATCTGCTGTAAATACAAATTCGTTGTTTGCTAACATTGCTGGAATGTCATCTGCTTTTTCTTTTACACCAACTGGAGGAATAAATCCACCACTATCTCTAAGATCTAATTCCGTAACTCCTGCAGGGTTTTGATTTAAAGGTAAACCTTCTATACCTGCTGCTTGAATTGCGTTGTTTTCTGGACTATCTGTACCAAAAGCATAACCCATTCTACCACCATAAGCTGCCATATTTCGTTGTTCAGCTATTCTACCACTATTAGACATAAATTTATTCATTAGTCTTCTCATTTCTTCTTGAAATTCTTCTAACTCATCTGCATTTAATTCTTTGTAAGGTTTGCCAAACATTCTTTGTGAGTAATATTCAGCATTTTCTTTAGGATCACCCATATCTGAAGAAGCCATCATAATACCACCACCATTATCAAATCCCATTCTACCACCATTAGCGTTATTACTTCTAATTTTAATTGCTTCTTCTCTTATTAAATTATTTGCTTCTTCTAGAGATAGACCAAAATTTTCCATTAATTCTTCTCTTTTAGGTTTAAAATATTCATTTAACATAAAGTCTTCAGTGCTCATTGTTTCTGTGTCTTCTATTTCACCTTCTTCTCTTGGTAAACCTCTTGTTGCCATCATTATTTTTGCAATTTCAGCTGCTTGTTGTCTATCCGCATCTTCAGGTATTGGATTAAAAGTTGTTGTATCTACCATCATAGCTGGATCAGGTTCAACATATGGTGTACCACCTCCATAACCCATTCTACCACCATACATAGCTCCTGTTCTATTCATATCTTGTGTATATTCTGATAAATCATTAGCTACTAAAGTAGGAATTTCTGCTGGATCATATTGTAAATCTGTATATGCTTTTGTTAGTTTACTTCTAAGAGCTTCAACATTTCTACCACCATTTCCTGAAATCTCTTCCTGTTCTTGTGGAGTTAAACTACCTAAAACACCACCCAATACAGTTGCACCTATCATGCCTGCGTTACCTGTAATAGCATCAGCTGCGGTTTTAAATAAACCAGGTTTAAAATAACCAGCTCCTTTAGCTGCATTACCACCCATAATTGTTTTTCCAAATAATGTAGACCCTACATTAGAAAATACACTACTTGGTGCATAAGTTCCTAATTTAAATAAACTGGAAAGTCCACCTCCTGCTCCTAAAGAACCTAACCCTGCAGTACCTGCATAAAGTAAAGCAGCTTTACCTAAATCTGATTTAGCAAGACTTTTAATACCTTTAGCTGCACCAGAAACTGCTTTTTTAACAGACTTAACAATACTTCCCAAACCATATTCTTGTCTTGGCGCAAGGTTCATGATTCCACCACCTCGGTATAATTGTCTAGGTTCTTGTCCTCTTGATATTGACATTATTCTGATGCTGCTCCCAATGGTGGCATTGCTGCTACCTTAATTTTTAATGATCTTGTAATTTCTTCTCTAATTGTAGGAGTGTTTGAATCTGCAATATCGTTTTCAGCTTCCTCATCAGAGTTATACTCTACATTAGTTCTAGTATTTCTTAATACTACTTCAGTTTCACACTTTACAACAGGTATTTTTTTCCCATTTATGATTGTGTAGTTTACTGAACCTTCTTCTTTAAATGCCATAGATCTCCTTATTCTCGGTTGATTTCGAGTATAGATATTATACCACTTATACCAGATGTTACCGAAGTTTCAATCTTTAGTATATCATTTTCTTCTAATATTACAGGACCTTTTGCAACATTGCAAATGGTTGGTCCAGTTATATTTGCATATGCTACTTGATAATCTGTAGTAGCTGATGAGTCTGTAACAGATACTTTAGCTATTTTAGACCCAGATTCATTGGTTAATTGTATGTTTTGAACAATTGCTCTAGCATTTGATGGAACAGTATACACCGTTTCAGCTGATGTACCTGTTGGATCATAGAATGCGTTTTTATAAATATTAGCCATTTAATATATATGCTCCTTCAAATGATGCAGATACCCCTGCTGTTGCTGATGCAGAAGATGTAACTGCTCTACATTGTAAATCTGTTTTTTCTGTAAACACAATTGGATAATCAAAATCTAAAGTTAATTGATTTGATTGAACTGTTTGAATAACTGTTGTTCTAAATAGTGAAGTTGCTAAATCAGCATCTGGTCTAACATTTAATTTTACTGTTGCGTAATTATTAGCAGAAGATAAGGCTACACTAAATATTAATTTATCCATATAAAAAGTATATCCAGCAGGTACTGTCCATAAAGCTAATTGTGTTTGATTACTTGTATTTAAATTTGCATAAATATTACCTGTAGGTACTCCACCTGATGCACCTGTTTGACCAATATAAATATTCCCTGCAGCAGTTCCACCTGAACCTACAGTTACTACAAAAGCTCTGAATATTCTTATCCAAGTTAAACTAGCTCCTACTCTTACTTGAGTTTGACCATTTAAAGTTACTGTTTCTTCTTGTAATTCCCAATTAGCATCTAGTCCAAATACTTTAACAGTTCTTGCACCTGTTCCAGCACTAGTATCATTTACATCAGCTGAACTTATATAAACTGCTTCCGCTGAAGTTGGGTAAACATAAATTCCACCTTGTGTCCAAATAGTTTCTTCTGTATTAGTAATTGCAGGATTATCTCCAAATTTATAAAGAGCATTAACACCAGGTATCTTACCTGCTGCAACATCTAAACTAAAAGGTAGTTCTCTATTTACATTATTGCAACTCATTAACAACCTCCATTTTGATTATTAAACCAAGTGAATCTTTCTTCCTCTTGTCGTTCTTCATTTAAAAAAGTTGAATTCAATTGTTCTACGATTAACGCAATAGCTCTGTTAATTTGTTTTTGGTTAGAGACATCATACTCTTCTTTTGGTTCAGGTAATCTAACTACTATTTTAGCCATTATCTTCTACCATCAGGTTGTATGTCTATTCTAAGTGTTCCAAATCTCCAAGACTCACTAACATCTGTATTTTCTATTTTGATATTAACAAACCTGCCTCTGGCTCTTGTATCTTTCTTATCAGTATTTGCATTAATTGTAAAGGGACTTAGATTAGTTGTAGTTTCTGATTCTTGAGGATATCTTTTAACAGCTAATGTAACTTTTGCATTACCTTGTAAATTTTTAAAATCAGGTACAAATCTTCTCATAGCTAAAAATACTTCACCTGAAATACCAGGGCCAGTTGATTTACCCTGTGCATTTTGTTGTCTTGATTGTATATCAAAGTCGTATGATTTTACAAATGAAGTAATTGTTGTTGTAGTTCCATCAGCATTAACTTGATCAGTTCCAACTTCATGTTCAAATAAAGTTGTTTGACCTAAACCATCTTCTCCAACAATTACAGGAAAAGTACCTGTAGCTGAGTCATTAAATTTAGTAGCTGACGGTTTTGGATATACACTAGCATCAATCCAGGAAGTTCTAGCTTCTGTACCAATATACCAAACCCCACCTTTTATAGGTTCACCATAATTAAATACAACGGTTTGATCATTATATTCTGAATTAGTTGAAGGATAATACCAAACAACTTCTGTAAATAAATTATTTATACCCGCATAAACTTGTTGACCTTTTGTAGTATCTGCTTGGTCATAAACATAATCTTCAACACTACAAGGCATAGATTTAACTGTACCATCAAACATAAAGAAACCATTTGAACTCATCCAAAAAGCCATACCATCTATTTCAATCGCTGCATTTTTACCAATCAATCCACAGTTAGTACCCACTTGTTCAAATCCAAATGTAAAAGGTGCACCAATAAATTTCATTGTGTAAAGTGCATTATCTGTCCAAACTAAAATTGTTTCTTTAGCTTTTAAAGCACCCATAATTTTTGTACCATCTTGTAATCTTTGAGATCCTGCTGAGTTAATTGCAGTAGGTGTGTAATCATTAATATCTTCTTGATCCGAAAATCTTATAAACATATCATCTTGAGTTGAAGTATCTCCAATAACAGTTTCTGTTCCTAAATGAATTAAGTGACGTGTTGTAGGGGATACTAGTGTTACTCTGGTTGCTGTTGGGTTTGCTGATGTAGAAAAACCAGATGTAGTAGTTGATGCTCTAGTTGTAAGTCTTGCTGCATCTCCAGCATTCCATGTAAATGTTTTACCATTTGCAATGGTTGCAACTAAGACTTGACCAAAATTACTTAGACTCCAGAGGCCTGGTTCCAGACTCACGTCAGATGCAGGTGCTGCTTCTCCCCATGCACCACTGCTCCATGTATCAATACCCCAACCATAACCATAAGATTGTGCAGCGGGTCCAACAGTTTCGTAAGGTATAACACTTAAACTTCCACCTGTTGAAACTGTAGCTGTTGCATTAGTTGATTGTGTAATTGTAAATACACTTGTACTTGTAACATTTGTTACTTGAAATAATTTATCTTCAAAATCAGCATCTGTGTATCCGGTACCTCCAGGTAAAGTTACACTATCTAATAAAATAATATCTCCAGCTGTTAAACCATGACTTGCTTTTGTAATAGAACAAATGGGTGAACCACTTGTCGTTGCAATCGTGCATGAAGTTAATGTAGTTTTTAAAGGTGTAATATCATAAAGTTGACCTTCAAAATATATAAGTAAAAATTTATCTGTTCCAATTGCAATATATCTGTTTCCATCTAAGTCAACAAAAGCAAATTGACGTCTTGCAACACCAACAATAGTATTTGGAATTAAAGAAGACCAGCCCCCTACTTTTTCAGGTAGACCATATCTAAATCTTGTATTATCACAATCAACCCAACGGTTTTCCGCACCTGATGTAGTATCTTGTTTATCGATTCCCGGTAAGACTTTAAAATCAATTAGAGCCATATTTTAGCTCCTTATATGTTATCTTTGTATGCCCAGCCTCTTGTTGCATTGACATAGACTAAAGTAAAAGCAGCACCATTTGTAGATACTACTAAGTCAGAAGCATTACCTAAAATATTAGAACTGTTTCTACCGATTGTTAAATTGTTAGAAGATAAAGCATTACCACTATCAATAAAAGTTATTTCATTACCTATTGAAGGTGATGCTGGTAAATTAATTGTAACTGGTGCACCTATACCACTACCTGAAGTATTAACTAACACTTGATCTCCATTAACGGTTGTGTAAGTAGCTCCTGGTGTAGTGTATCCTTTAGTTTGTAATTTACCTGTAATATTAGTTCCATCAGAATATAAAACTGTTGTTGATCCAATAGGTAAAGTAAGACCTGTTCCTGAAACTGTTTTAACAGTTAAAGTATATAAAGAAGAAGATCTGTCTGTTGCATCTTCAACA
>JACKZZ010001640.1_pt1 | contig 27540 bp, 55 predicted proteins | sample 8027871 | NCBI WGS metagenome assembly JACKZZ01 (sample SAMN15724774, study PRJNA655200) | protist metagenome | isolation source: fluorescence activated cell sorting (FACS) single amplified genomes of... | place: USA: West Boothbay Harbor, Gulf of Maine | collected 2000-07-19 | reverse complement strand
TGACCAACCATGGTCCCTATTTAAATAATGGATTGGTAACTTCAAATTATCCCCAGTAAATGGTTTATTTAAATAATCATCTCCTAAAAATCTAACATTAAATTCTCCCATTTTAAGTAAATCTAATAATTGCTCTTCGTATGTGTATCTAACTACATCATCAACATATCTAATACTTAATAACATTTCTTTACGTTCATCGGTTGATAATATAGGTTTTAATTTTTCAGGTCTTTCAATTGAAGGGTTAGTATGTAATAACACAACTAAACAATCACACTTTGTTCTTATCTCTTTAAACATTGCTATGTAGCCTGGATGTAATACATCAAAATTGCCTGCTATAACTCCTTTTACCATACCATTAATCATAAATTAATTCATCTATTTGTTGTTGGAGTTTTTGTATTGTTTTTTTAGTATCTATTTTATTATTCTTTTTTAAGTCAAATATCATACTATTTAATTCTTTAATTTTGTTTAATCTTTCTTGTACGTCCATTTTTATGTATTTAAGAGGTGAGTAATCCAAGCTATTAGCCCATTTATATTTAGTGCAACTAAATTCCATTGTTTTCTAGAGGAAGTTTGTACTACTACAAATATAAATCCTATCACGTATAAATATGGTTCAATTGTCCACTGTGCTGCAATTAAAAATCCACTACCCATATAACCTACTCGTGAAGCAAATTTTTGGTATGGTGTAAGTTTATTAACATATGCTAATTTTCTTAATAACCATACTTTAAATCTAAACTCACATTTAATGCATGTTTTTTTATCACTATGTCTAAATTTCTTGTCGCGTTTTTTCTTTTCGCATTTATTACACTCTCTCATTTAATTTAATTTTACATTCTACCAGAATATTTCCAGTAAGGATTTTCGCACCTAACATCATCTGCCAAAATATTTCTAAGTTTATTTTCAGCAAAATGGTTACCACTTATAGATACTCTATCTATCTTACTAGCGTTTCGTGGGGTAAAATGATATATGTAATTTGAAAACATAAATAATTTAGCTTTTGTATGAGTGGTTTTGTAAAAATATTCTTTACCATTTATATTACTTACAAAACATAAATCACCTGCTTTTTCTACAGCATGTGGGTAATAAACCCAAGATAAACCTATTTCTACATTAAATATATCTCCATGATTATGTACCATTGTTTGTTCACCTGGGGGAATTATATGACCCCATATTTCATCAGCATACATCATTTCTTTCCCAAATATACCATCAATAACATTACTTACTGCCTTACTTACAGTATCATAAGTTTTATCATACAAATTAGTATCTTCATAAAAAGTATGATGTTCATCTGGAACTTCATGTTGGTGAGGTCTACTGTTGTGTTTACTAGGTTGTGGTTTTTTTCTAGAATCTATTACTTCCTGTAAGATTGTTTCATGATCTAAATCTAAATCATGTTCCGAATGATAATAAAGTAGATAAACGGGGTAAAAAAACAACCAATAAGGGTAAACAAACACATAATAAGAATGTAGGTGTTAAGAAATCTGGACGAGGTAATTAATATAAAATGAAAAATTTTATCAAATTTGCCTTAATTTGGTACAGTCAGCAAATGGCAATCCCATTTTGGATAGTAGGGCATATTCATTTATCATTTAACACTTATAAAGATATACATGAAATATTTGTTAGTTTAGGTTTAAATATTTTAGTAGCAGTTGGGTTTATTATAGATTATAAAGAAAATGGAAAAAAATAAAATTGAAAGTATAGCAAATAAAGTTTATCCTAAAATTAGAGTACACTATGGTTTAGGTAAAAAAGAATACCCACCAATTGAAGTGTATAAAAATATATTAGTTAGATTAACTGGAGAACCTAATGCTGAAGGTGAACCAGCTGATGCTGAATATGATCGTAAGGAAAATAAATTATTTCTATACTCAGATTATAATAACACTACAGAAGATATAATACGAAGTATTATTCATGAATATATTCATTATTTACAATCAGGATCATGGATGAAAAGATTTTATGATATGGGTTATGATTATGGCAATCACCCCTATGAAGTAGACGCTAAAAAAGCTGAAGAAAATTGGAAGATGTTTGCATAAAAATTTGGCTACCCGGGCTAGGGTTCGTATATTTACCACGTTGATGCAGTTAAGCATCACATAAAAATAATAAAGGTTATGACAAATACAGAAACAATGCAGTTAGATTTATTTCATGGAGTAGTATTGACTACTAAACAACAAGAAGAAATTGATACTTTTATAGATCGTCAAGCTAAACGTGCAGTTGATAGTCAAGATAATGTTAATAAAACAATGTTATTAATGGATGAAGCAGGTTTTGTTCAAGGTAAAGATTACATAAGTAATTTTGAAGTTCACGAAGTTACTAAAGAATGTCAATTTGGTTATTCTTATAATAATACTAATTATGAGCATGAAGTTACTTATATGAATGCTGTAGGTGGTATTTATCTTATAGTTAATACCATTAAGGACGGGGAATTAGAAGTTCATAAAACCAGTGTAGATAGAGAGGGTGTTAAATTAATGTGTACTACTATTACTGAACAGTATAGATATTATAAGCCAAGTACATTATATACTAAATTTAATGAATATAATGAGCGTAAAATAAATGAGCTTGAACATAATAATAATCAAAAAATTGCTTTAGATATTATAGTTGCTAAATACCAGAAATTATATCCTGAAGCTAAGGTTAAAATTAGTTCTGATTATTATAGAAGATCTTATAATAGTTTTCCAATTGTTAAAGTTATATTTGAATCAGGTAGTTCAGTTGAATTTACTTTAGGTTATGGTGGTGAAATGGAAAAAGAAAGATTTCATAAAAAATATGATGCTCAACATGAAACAACAGAAGATCTATTAACCAGATTTAATAATCAAAAAGCTAAGTAATATGGAATTATATAACGTACCAAGAAATAGTAGAATTAAAGTAATAGTAGAGGATAAAGTACCACCAGGTGCTCCTCAAATTACAGAAGGTGAAGAATTAAATTTTAGATCTATAGATGGGATGTATAGTTACTGTACCAGAGATAATGGTGAAGTAGTACATTTAGCAGCTTGGACAGAAGTAGAAATAATAAATACATAAATTATGAATCATTGGTTAAACGAAGGTAAAGAAATTTTAAATCAGGGCAGACGTAAAAAACAAGTAGAAGGCAATAACAAAGCAGCTATTTTTTCAATAATAGGATTTATAATTTGTATTATAGCTATATTTATATTTGGGTAAAATGTTTATGAAAACAAAAGTATTAATAACAGGTGCTGGGGGGTTTATAGGTAGTAATTTATTAAACTATATTCAAGGTTTAGATAATTTTGAAGTATTGGGTATAGATAATAACCCACGTATCAAAAATAAAAGTATTAAAAAACTAGATATTAAATCTATTAATACTTTATCTTATGACCCTGATATTATATTTCATTTAGCAGCCCAATCTAGAGTACAACCTTCATTTGATAATCCTACTAAAAGTGTAGAAGATAATGTTATGGGTACTTTGTCAGTACTAGAATATGCTAGATATAATGATAGTAAAGTTATTTATGCTGGGTCTTCATCTAAACATTTTAATCATTCTCAATCCCCTTATTCATCTACTAAATATATGGGTGAAAACCTTTGTAAAATGTTTAAAGAGTGTTTTAATTTAAATGTTGAAATAGCTCGATTTTATAATGTATATGGTCCTAATGAAGCATTAGACCCAATAGAGGGTAATGTTATTGGTATTTGGAGATATAATGTAAATAAATCTAAACCATGTCAAATAGTAGGAGATGGAACACAAAAACGAGATTTCATTCATGTGTCAGATATAGTATCTGGTCTTATGTCTATAGCACTTACTAATTGTATACATGAAGATGCCTGGGAATTAGGAACTGGAAAAACTACTAGTATTAGTGAGTTATCAAGTATGTTTATTAAAAAATTTAATAATACTTTTACCTATATTCCAAACCAAAAAGGTAATATGAAAAAAACATTACTAGTAAATAATGATACTTATGAAAGGTTGGGTTGGAGCCCCAAAATAAAATTAGTAGATTACATAACATCACTATGAGTGGAGAAGATATAATACAACGAGTAAACGAAATAAAAGAATTAATAATTAGAAACCCAGATGGAGGTGATTTAGCATTAAAGTATTGTGATTACTTAATTGATGATATTTACCTTTACCGTAAACAATGTTTATGAGATATAAAGACGAAGAAGACGAATTACTAGAACAAGGTATAGATGATTTTATATCAACACCTAAAGAAAGTGGGGCAGTAGAAGATTAATATGAGAAAAAAACGAGCATATTATGGTTGTGAAATGGAATCACCATTATATAGACAAGTTGCTGCCGAAATGGCTGCTAAACGAGAGGGTAAAACAGTAATAACCGAACATAAAACTAAACGAGGTAAACGTAGTTATGAAAAACAAATGGTATAAAATTAAAGTAACACCTTTAGATGAGGTAAGAGAGCCGTACAAATTTAGAATTGAAACTAATAATCTTAAATTAACTATGGGAAAGTATGTTCGTGATAAGGAAGGTGAAATAATTTCTACATGGGAGATAGTTCGTTAAGAGATAGAGAGGTAAGCCATTGCACTTGGTGTGGTGCACCAACATTAATGGAAAAGATGCTATTACCCGAAACACCTATACTTGAGTTTTTGGAAATTAAGATAGATCTAATAGGAAGAGATGAAGTATGGGGTGATAATTCTAATTGGAGTATGTTGGATTTAGACTCAGATGTAGAGGCTGAATTATTAGTATATGATGAGATGTTAGGACAAGTTGGTTTAAAACACGTGTGTGAGAGATGTTTGAGTGAGGATGACCGATTATGGGATAAGTATTATGGTAAAGATAGAGATGGGTACATTGATTTTGACTTGGAATTTTAAATAAAATAAATAATTAATAATGGAAATAAATCACATTTATATTATAAATCTACAAACAGATAATGATGATATAAAACAAAAATTAGATAGTGTAGATTGGCCATCTCCTATAGGTTATGATATACTTGATGCCGCTAATGGGTGGGATATAGTTGAAAATAAAACACAACCCCCATTTAAGTACAAACCAGCAGATTGGTGGAAGTTAAAGGATAGTAAAACCAAATGGTTTAACAGACAAGTGACCCCAGGAGAAATAGGATGTATGCTATCTCATTATGAATGTATTCATATGGGATATAAAGAAGGATATGATAATATTTTAATACTTGAGGAAGACTTCTATAAATCTAATAAATCTATCACACAAAAGGAATTAGATAATATTCCTAAAGATGCTAGTATTATATATCTAGATAGAAAAAAGGTAAATAAAGATGAACCCGAAACTAGAATTAATAAAGATATTACTGAAGTAGGTTATACTTACAATAACCATGCCTATATTGTTACTAGAAAAGGTATGAAAGAAATACTTAATTCAAATATATTAAATAATATTATACCGGGGGATGAATTCTACCCGGCTATAAATGGTACTAGTGATAGAAAAGATGCTGTTAAAATATTTCATAACCCAAGGTTTAAAGCATATGCTTTTAATGGTGGGTATTTTGACCAGTCATCACATGCTGATTCAACTTCACTAACTGAATTCACACCTAAAGTTGTAGAAAATAATAAAATAAACCAAATAGGAATTTTAGATGATAGTGATTGGAAAAAATGGAGTCAAAAATATATAAACCCACAATTAAGAAACAGGGAATTTGATTTAATTACTGATGAACCAGCACCTCATGTTTATGTATTCCCATTATTTACAAAAGCATTTTGTGATGAATTAATCGAATTAGGTGAAACTAAAGAATGGACAAATGGCAGACATGAATTTTATCCTACAACAGATAATCTATTATCAGTATTAGGTATGGAAGATATTTATAACAAGGTTATTAACCATTATATTAAACCTTATGCTATAAATAGATTTCAATTAGAAGGTAACTCATGGGATCATTTATCTGATGAATCATTTATTATTAAATACCCATTTGATGAACAATCACATTTAGGAGTACATCATGATTTTAGTAGCATTACAACTTTAGTTAATTTAAACCCAGGAGGATTTGAAGGTGGTGGAACATATTTTCCCAAATATAAATGCCTAGTTAATCCTAAAGAAATAGGAATGGCAACATTACACCCAGGAAATATAACTCATAAACACGGAGCTCGACCTACTACTAGTGGAACTAGATATGTAGTGGTAAGTTTTATAACCAACTCAGACCATAAAGGGTTTGAACCCAAAAAATATTAATATGATAGTAATAGATGATTTTATAAAAGACAAAGTATTATTAAATGAAATAAATAAAGATGAAACATTCTTTGGACCGAATGGAAATTTTATGTGGTGGGATGGTTGGTGGAATAGTGGAGCCAATACAATTAAAAAAAGATTAATTGAATATATTTGGAGATATAGCTCAGTAGTACCACAACATAATATTTCAGGATTTGAATATTGGACAGGTGTATATGGACCAGATAAACCTAATAAAGATTTAGGGACCCATTATGATAAAGATGAATTAAAATATAAGGAAACAGGTGAAATAGTTAGACCACTTATTGGCACCGTATTTTATCCTAAAGATGTTGAATTTGAAGGTGGGTATTTAGAAATAGAGAGTGGTGGAAAACAAATGGAAGTAATTAAACCTTTATATAATCGTTTAGTAATATTTCCAGCAGGTGAATATGCTCATAGAGTAACGCCTGTTACAAGTGGTACAAGACATGCCATTGCAATTAATTTATGGGATTCAGATCCACTAGCAGTTGAAAGAGGTGAGTTTACAATCGAATAATAAACCTAAACCATTTATTAAATGTAGTAGATGTAATGAAACATTCAGTACGGGATTTGATTATAGAATGCATTTTGATACACATTTAGATGAGTGGTATGAATCAGAAGATAAACATGAATATATAAAACAAACAACACAATAAATGAAAATATTATTTTGGGTAGGATATTCATCTCAACATTGGGATAAAGGTGATTGGGAAAATAATGGTATAGGTGGTAGTGAATATTGTGTGTTAAAACTAGCAGATTCATTAGACACAAAAGGACATGATGTTACTATAACGGGTGATGTTAAAAATGGTGATTGGTATGGAGTTAAATATACACACCATGAACAATTAAAACAAAACGAACATTATGATGTGGTAATTGCTATAAATTATTTACACTACCTAAAGCATCTAAACGAATTAAATATAACATATAATAAAAATTTATTTTGGATGCATAATGAGTTTTTCTACAAGTGGTATAAAGGCGAAGAAATGGATGATTGGCCAAATGAATTAGATAAAGTAGATAAAATAGTTGGTGTAAGTAAATATCACGTTGATATAATAAAAGATAAACTCAAAACTCTCGACTACACACATCGCAAAGATGATACGTATATACGATCTATAGATAATGCTATTGATTTAAATGATTATCAGAATGTACCTCAAGTTGATAAGATTAAAAATAGGATAATATGGACTTCATCACCCGATAGGGGATTAAAATTAATATTGGATAATTGGGTAGCATGGAAAGCATTGGTTCCAGACTTAACATTAGAGATATGTTGTCCGCCTTATGCTGTGGATTGGTTTGGGTTTGATATTGATAAATTAGAAGGTGTAACATGGCAGGGTAGTAGGTGTCCAAATGATTTAAAATTGGAGATAGCAAAATCGGAATATTGGATTTATGTCTCAAATTATAATGAAACATATTGTATTAGTGCTCTGGAGATGATGATGGGTAAAGTAAAGATCATAACAAATGGTACTGGGAATATTATTAATTTAGTTGGTAATGGAGATAGAGGAGAAATATGTGATATAAATCCAGATATGATAATAAATAAGATAATAAACACGTCGGATAAGATGTGGGATAAAAAATTAAATGACGCTTATGAGTGGGCGATGAAGCAGAATTGGAGCGTTAGAGTGAATGAATGGTTGGAATTAATAAATAATAATAAACAATAGAAGTTATGAGTAGAAACAGTCACAAAGCATTATATGAGCAGTTGATGCAATGGTTACCTACATTGAGTAGTAAACGTGTTAAACGCGTTAGACAAAGTGATAGACAACAATCTAATTATAGTAAGGCGGATGCGTACAAACAAAAGAGGTAATATTAATTGGACTAAATTGATAACGTGGGTTGTTATATTGATGATAACTTATGTGGTTTGGTTTAAGATGGTACCGGGTGCAATTGAGTACGTAATGGGTTAGTGCAAGTGTAACCAACCATATACAAAGTGTGGAATACAAATATAATAATATTTGAATGTCCATATATTTGGTTATAGTGGGTGACAAACAATGGTGGTGGTATATGATTTAGAGATGAGGTGATATTAACCCATTTACATCGCAAGCCAAGCCCTTTCGACTTACCCTAAAATATATACGTCGAATTGCATTATCCGCAATTGCCACACGTGAACATTTTTATGTTATTGAATTATGTTCACCCTGGATATATTAAAAATGGGCATGTGACAAAGCCAAATGTATTTTCGATAAGGCATGAACACATTGTTCACGAATAAATTTGGATACACGGGATATATTTCGTATCTTCACCGTGTTGAGCAATTAAGCATCAACACTAAATAAAGGTTATATGTCAAATTTATTAGAATTAACTGCATCACACAAAACATTACGTACAATTGTATTCGACATGCTTGATAGCACTGTGATTACACCTGAAACGTGTGATGACTTATTAAACGCAATTAGCAACTCGCCAAGTAAAAATATATATTAATTTAAAATAAAGGTTATGAAACGATATACATTAAAGGTTGACAACGGGGACGGAATTGAAAACATATGGTCAGGTGATGACATGGATAAAGCAATGCATTACGAAGCGATCGCTCAACACCATTGGGGTAAACATGGTGATGTTTGGATATGCAATAACATGGATGAGATAGCCGTCGGATAATATAGGTTTTAATTTTTCAGGTCTTTCAATTGAAGGGTTAGTATGTAATAACACAACTAAACAATCACACTTTGTTCTTATCTCTTTAAACATTGCTATGTAGCCTGGATGTAATACATCAAAATTGCCTGCTATAACTCCTTTTACCATACCATTAATCATAAATTAATTCATCTATTTGTTGTTGGAGTTTTTGTATTGTTTTTTTAGTATCTATTTTATTATTCTTTTTTAAGTCAAATATCATACTATTTAATTCTTTAATTTTGTTTAATCTTTCTTGTACGTCCATTTTTATGTATTTAAGAGGTGAGTAATCCAAGCTATTAGCCCATTTATATTTAGTGCAACTAAATTCCATTGTTTTCTAGAGGAAGTTTGTACTACTACAAATATAAATCCTATCACGTATAAATATGGTTCAATTGTCCACTGTGCTGCAATTAAAAATCCACTACCCATATAACCTACTCGTGAAGCAAATTTTTGGTATGGTGTAAGTTTATTAACATATGCTAATTTTCTTAATAACCATACTTTAAATCTAAACTCACATTTAATGCATGTTTTTTTATCACTATGTCTAAATTTCTTGTCGCGTTTTTTCTTTTCGCATTTATTACACTCTCTCATTTAATTTAATTTTACATTCTACCAGAATATTTCCAGTAAGGATTTTCGCACCTAACATCATCTGCCAAAATATTTCTAAGTTTATTTTCAGCAAAATGGTTACCACTTATAGATACTCTATCTATCTTACTAGCGTTTCGTGGGGTAAAATGATATATGTAATTTGAAAACATAAATAATTTAGCTTTTGTATGAGTGGTTTTGTAAAAATATTCTTTACCATTTATATTACTTACAAAACATAAATCACCTGCTTTTTCTACAGCATGTGGGTAATAAACCCAAGATAAACCTATTTCTACATTAAATATATCTCCATGATTATGTACCATTGTTTGTTCACCTGGGGGAATTATATGACCCCATATTTCATCAGCATACATCATTTCTTTCCCAAATATACCATCAATAACATTACTTACTGCCTTACTTACAGTATCATAAGTTTTATCATACAAATTAGTATCTTCATAAAAAGTATGATGTTCATCTGGAACTTCATGTTGGTGAGGTCTACTGTTGTGTTTACTAGGTTGTGGTTTTTTTCTAGAATCTATTACTTCCTGTAAGATTGTTTCATGATCTAAATCTAAATCATGTTCCGAATAAAATATTCCATTTATTAATTTAAACATGTTATTTTGTTTTCCATAATACTTGAATTGCTACTAAAACTACACATAATACTAAACTGATAAATGTTTTATTTGTTATACCTTCTTTAAAGAAATAACTAACACCTATAGCATAAATAATCATTCCAATACTGAATCCTATAAATCTAGCGGGCCATAATAAACCATCAAACCCTTGAACTGTATATTTAGTACCCCATATATAGAAAAAGGATATAATTAAACCCGCACAAGCTAATATTAATTCATTTTTTCTAAACCAATCCATTTTAAAAAATTGGCCATTTAATTGAAAAAACACAAATATATGCCCCAATGTAAACCAAAATATACCTAACACTAATTTACTTATATCCATATTAATTTATATTCATTACTCTTATGTATGCTTCTTCATAAACATCTTCTAATAACATATTTGGAGTTAATTCCTTAATTTTACTAACTTCATTAAACAATTCAGTTCGTTTACCATGTTCATGAGCACTATATACTAATTCTTCTATTTTACTCATTTTAATTGGTCTTGTTCTGGTTGGTGTCTTTCGTAATAACCTGGGTAATTTTCTTCCTTATTTTTTCGAGCACCATAAAATATATTCCATATTAAAAATGCTACATAGACACTAAATATACTTCCACCCACTATAAACATTGCTATACTCATCTTCTTTGTCTAATTGCGATTGCGAATAATAATATAGTCCCAGCCCAATGAGCTGAGTATAGAGCTTCTTCTGTGTTTCCTGATAATCCTAGCCCTATTGAATAACACATGCACGCAAATGCTATTATAATTGGATACCATACATTTAAAAATTGTTTTAATTTATTCATCTTGATAAGCATAAATTGATAGAAGCCCTGAGTATTTGCAGATGTATTTAGGATCGACTTCTATTAAATCCTCTTCTAGTTCATCTTCTAGTTCATAATGTATTCCTGACATGCACATATTATAACATTAGGTTCCAATTCTCTAATTTCATCCAAAAACGTTCTAACCAAAGATTAATTTTAACTCCTTCAATTAAATCGTTACCATCCATTCCTTCTTCTTTTTTTGATGCACAAAATCCTATACCCATATCTAAGTAGTCTCTTGCCTTATCATTTTCCCCTAATGTACGAAATTCTTTTGCCTTATCAAAACAATAATGCAAAACCTGTTTTTTTATTTTACTCATTTTTATTTATATTTAAAATTTTTTACATTTATTTATAGGTACTTGACATAATGTACCTTCATTTTTAATTAATGGATTACCATTTTTATGAAAACCAAATACTACTTTAATTGCATCGTTATAAATGCGAATTCTATCTCCAATTTTTATCATATTAAAATGGTAATGGTTCGTTAGACATATCTTTAGGTACAAATATTGGATCATCTAATTTACGATAATCAAAACTAGCAAATGGTTGTTCACCTATTTCTTTAACAGTTACATCTTGGGAATGTCGTCTATTACTTATTGATAATTTTAAATCATTAGCTCGTTTTTTAGCCATATAATCATTATCAGCATAAACATACATTTCCATTTGCACTACATATCTTTTATTTTCTCTATTCATAATATTTTGCTATTAATAGTTGTTTAACTTCTTCACTAATCTCATTTGTTTGGTATAATTTTTCTATTAAATCTATCATGAGTGTACTTGAATTAATTTATCTATATCTTCTCTCGATTGCCATCCAAAAACCATATCATGGTCATCCTCAATAAAGTTACCATCTTGGTCAAATATAGCAACTTCAAATGAAGAAACATCTTTAACATTATCAACTGGTCCTCTAACACCAGTTTTACCTGTACTGTACATTCCCTCACCTGCAACTATGGATAACTCAATACCATTATCTAACATTAATAATCCTTGAATACTTCCTTTACCTACTTTGTGTTGTTTGAAAGTAATATCTTTAAATGTTTTCATAACTATCTATTTTGATTAAAACCTATTGATTTATTATCACCTGATTCAGGTACATTTACATCCCTAATGATCTCAAATGCTTGACCCATAGTAATGAATTTTTTTTCTACTGCTAAATTTAATCCTTTAATGAATTGATCTGTCATAACCTTTATTTTTTAGTGTTGCTACTTAATCATAACAACACGTAAATATACGAAAAAAAAATGCGGTAACCAAATGGATACCGCATTATCTTTAATTTATTTTAATTTATCTTATTGATAATCTTTCATGAAACGACCGAAGTGTTCTTGTAATGATTTATCAGCAACATAATTTTTAAAGTCTTCAACATAGTCATCTACATCATCAAATTCATCACCTGCTTTTTTAACTGATGCCATGAATTGTTTGATTTCTGAATCTGTTGCTTTAGCATCATTTTTTAATGCTTTAACTATATCTTTCATTGGAGGCACACCTTTAAATTTAGGTAATGCTTCTTCAATATCTTCTAAACCTTCATCATAATCTGCATCTGCCTTCATGTTAAAATTAACTGCGTCTTTTTCTTCCAAACTATTTAATCTATCACCTGCCATTTGATTACCATTTACTCTTTTATGCATCTCGTTACTCAAATGAGCAATTACATCATCAATATAAAATTCTTCATCATCTAATAAATCATATAATAATTCTTCAAAATAATTTAAAAATTTAGATTTTAATTGTATGTTAAGCATACCTTCAATACGCTCAGCTACGTCGCGATCAATTCTTACTTCTTTAACATCCATAGCTGCTTTCTTATATTTTGAAGCATCACTACCATCTGAATCTTCTTGTTTGTTACCTTTTCTATCGTATCCAGCTATTTCGTCCATTGGTAATTTTTTTTCTTCTTTTTCTTCCATTTTAGAAGCCATATAAGCACCTAAATCGTCTGACATATCCATACCTTGCTCTTCTTGTGTTTTTCTAATCTCAGCATGAAAATCACTTAGTCTACCTTCAGCTTCCATCATATCTCCAATTTCTATTGCATCAATAGCATATTGTAAGTGGCTATTTTCTCTATGATAATTAACATCCTCAAAGTCATCAGACATTTTCTTTAATACTTCAATGGGAGTATCAATGCTAGTTTTTAAACCAACATTTAACATTCCATCATAATCAAAATCTGTAGTCCAACCTGAACCTATTTTGTATTGTTCTAAAATGTCTGTTAAGTTATATTTACTCATAATTTATTTTTTTGATTTTGGTTTTCTACCTCGTCTTGGTTTTCCTTTTGCAGCTGCTGCTACATCACCTGCTTGGTTGATTACTTCTTTAGCTGCGTCAGCGACATCTTTAAGTTCTTTTTTTACTGCTTTAGCTCTACGTTTAGTTTCTTTAACAACTTCTTTAACATCTTCAACAGCATCTTCTACTTCATCAGGAATTAAATCTCCATCTCTATCATTGATTTTACCTCTTTTATAAAACCCAAAATAATAAACGGCTGCTCCGATTACTAATAATACTACTATAAGACCTATAATTTTTAACATAATAAATTTATTGATTAATATTTTGTTATAAATATATAAAAATTAAGCTAAGCTATATTTTTGTTTATATCGTCCAATAAATGATTTACCCACACCAATATCTACTATTTCCGCCGTTGTTGGTATACCAACTAATTTATCTGTTGATAAAATATAATCAATATTTTCATTTTTAAATACCTTAATTTTAGTTTTAGCATTAGAACGATTTGATGTTTTAAATACTAATACTACAGGTTGTTTACCATATGCCTTACCTTTTTCAGGTTTAAATTTAGGTTGTTTAAATCCTTTGGGTGGTATGTTTTCGAACGAATAAGGACCATTAGAGGATTTTGATCTATCAAATTTAATAATTGATCTAGCACCCATATAATCAGTATCGTCTAATACCCATTTATCTAATCTTTTTACTTGTTCACTTGGTCTACCTCTATTTTCTGTCATATTAGTTTATTTAATATCATTTCATTAACCCCATTAACTTCATTATCTAAAAATAATGTAGTAAACTCAGAATAAACTGGAATAGTGTGGTTATGTTTTAAACCTGGGTTTAGATTTAAGCTTAAACTACTAGATTTCATATCTACAATTTGTTGTTTATGTATTAAAGAAAATCTAAAATTATTAAATTCAATAACAACAATAGCTAAATAATCAAAAATGTAATCATTACCATCCTTTTTAGATTCTCCCACATCAATTATATTAGACTTAGTAGAATCATTCCAATGTTTTAATTCAATTTTTATTTGTTTACCACAAGTAATATCTCTAGATAATTGTGGTACCCCACTAACTTGATATCCTCTTTTTTCCTCAGTAATAAAATCGTAACCAGTTCCGTCTTCTTGTTTCCATCCAAAAACATCAGCTATAACTGGTTCTAATAAACTACCGCAACTACCTCCTATACCATTAGGATTAGCCTTTACCCAATAATGGGAATAATTGTTAAGGAATTGAATAGCTCCTTTACCTTCTCTTAATTTACTCATAACCTATTTATCTTTAAACTTATATTCCTGCTCTCATTGCAAATTGCTTACCACGTTTATTCATACGACCATCAAGCTCTTTATACTTGTTAGTAACTAATTCATCTCGGATTTGTTCAAATTTACAATCAATAACATTCCAATTACGTGATTTAGCTTCTTTAATACCAGCAGGTACTGTTTGAACTCTAAATTGATTGTTTCTTTTTAATTTTTGATTTACTACTTTAATGAACATATGACCTTTATTTTTTAATTAATTAATCGCCCGAACCATTCGAACACGTAAATATAATGAAAATATCCTGCTTACTCGCACTCTTTCGGCTTACTTTTTCATTTATATTAATTCTAAATGACGTACTATTACTCTACACTTCTCTTTGATCTCCATGAACAACCTTTACAGTTGGGAATCTTAAGCTAATACCACCTTTATCATTTTTAGTTTCTTCAAAATATTGAACAGTAATTATTTTACCTACAATTGAACCGTCCATATATTGTAAACGTTGTTCTTGACTCCAACCACTACCAACTTTTACTCTATGGCCTTTATGTTCAATCCATACTTGAGCTAGCATTTTAATTGTTTCTGATCTGCCATTTCTAACTACTTCGTGATCATCATTATCATAATCAACTACAACATATTCAGCATCATGGAATTTCTTTACTTTAAGTAAATTTTTAGTACGTTTGCCTTCATAAGTAACATCTTTACGTATCATAAATCCTTCCCATTTTTTATCAGTTGCCATTTGACCCCATATATCAAAATGTCTACCATCTGTTATTTGGAATTGTTCTGTATAACGTAATGTATTATCTGTAATATATCTACCTGTTAAAAATCCTCTTAATGCCTGTAATCTTTGACTTAATATAGGACCACCTTTTTGGTTATCAAAATTAGGTTTATGTAACATATCAAATATCATATAAGCAGGATTTTCGATTTGATGATCTTTACGTCTTAATTGTTTCATTATACCTTGAAAATCTTCATCTCCATTTTCATCAATCAAACAAATTTCACCATCAAACACTGTATTAGTAATACCTGATGCTTCTATAGCGTCTTTTACTTTATTTAATGTGGTTAATTCCTTACCCATTCTAGAATAGAGTGTACATTTACCTTCATAATTAACAACTGCTAAACATCTAACACCATCTAATTTTCTTGAAGCATACCACCCATCATTCCAATCACATTTATCATCATACTCTTTAGCTAATGTAACTTTAAATGTAGGTATTAACCCTGGTACTGCTTTATTAATAATTGAATCACCAGCTCTAATACCTAAATCTTTATCTATAATTTTGTAAATATAAGGATCAAATTTACCTTCGGCCATTCCATTTATTAAACCTATAGCTTCATGTCCTGTATATTCTCTATTAGTTAATTTATCTAATAATTCAAATAAACTATAATTACTTTTAGTAATTTTATCTTTATTCTTAATACAAGTTTTACTAGTAACATGATATTGTTTAAATGGATTATAAACATATTCTAATATAGTATGAATGTGTCTATCAGCATTCTTAATAATTTGTATTTTTTCCGTAGCACTACTTGTAGCACGCATCGCTTCTATAAAATTTGTTAATTCTATCATATATTTACTTTTTTTCTAGTGATTTTATGTGTTTACATTTACCATCAAACGCTCTCCATCTACCTGGACAATTGCAATGAAACTTACCTGAATCTGGATAATATACCGTTTTATACGTTTTATCTGCGTTACTACTGCTAGCAGTCATTACAACTATTGGTTCTTGTTTTACTTTAGGTTTGGGTTTAACCCATTTAATATCATTTAATTCCGTTTCAGGTAATACTTCTATCCAACCTGGCATTATGTATTTTTTACCTCTTAAATTCATTAAACTAGGTGGATTGAGTTCGTGTTTATATTCATATTTAAATATTTTAACACCAATATAACCTCCTAAACCATTTGGGTTAACTCCAAATGCTTTACCATTAGGCCAAGGTATTATTCTTGTTCTAATATTACCATGTTTGTTGTAGTTTTTAAATTCGTATAGCATAACCTTTATTTATATCTAAATATACGAAGAATATTTGCGGCAACCAAATTGGTCGCCGCTTTTCTTATGTTTTATTTTTTTATAGTATTTTTTCCTATTCCTATGAGGTATAGGAACTTTCATAGCATCATACCATTCATGCTGAGTAAGAGTTATTATTTTTAATTTCTTCATTGTTAACAGATTGTAAGTCTAAACTTAAAGCCATACATAAACTTTTTAATTGTCCAGCATTATGTATTGCAAGAAAATCTTCATCAGTCATATGACTAAAAAGTGATATAGTACTTAAATTTCTATTATTTTCCTTGACCTCTATAGGCTTTGACATAGTTTTTACTTTGTTTACTTCTACTTGTGTTATTTTTTGAGTGTACTCCAGGTCGTTTTTTACGCTTATTAGCTTTGTAATCTGATACAACAATTCGTGCCATAATCTTTTTATCATAAATATAATGTATACCCAGAAAAACGCTGCATATATGTAGTTATTTTCATACCATTACCATCTTTTTTTACTTTGCCACTTCTAAACCATTTTTTAACACTCCCAGCTCCACCTAAATGTGCTGCTGCAAGTAAACCTGATTCTGTTATTAATATACCATTTATCTTACAACCCTCAAACTTATCTATATATTTTTGTAATTTTTTCTTATTATATATAAGTAATTTTTTCATTGCCTCTTCTTGTAATAATGTATCTTTAAGAAATTCACTTCTACTTACTTTAATTCTTAAAGTTTTTAATGTGGATTTACCAAATTGATACTTACCCATATAACCATACCTATTAACTATGTGATACCGGTTCCTAGATTCTTGATGGCCAATAGCACTTAAAAAATCACTATGTCCTTTAAAATTAATATCTACGGTGTCAAAAGTAGTTGTGGGTATTTCTATAGGTAAGGGTTTTATTTGTTCTATAGGATTTAAGGGCTGAAATCGATAGTTAGTAAAAGCCATAAGAGTTAAAATACTAAAAATTAATATAAATTTTTTCATTTTTTTAATTTTAAATAATTTATAGCATTAACAATTTTTTGACAACGTTCATAATCTTCAAATTCTTCCATTGTGATTAGATTTTGTTCCAATGTATCAATCATATCGGGGCGATCAATCATAATATCATATATTGTATCATCATCTTTAGTATGAATTGAAACGACGGGAATAGTTTTTTTCCTGGTTTTTAAATTCAGCAACGCAGTATCTACAATTAGATTATGCAATTTTTTACTATTACCATTAAAAATCTCCTGTAATTCTTCTTCAGTATCAAATTCCCAATTGTGTTTAAATTCCATAATTAAAAGTTTTTTAGAAAGTCACCTTTCATTGTTTTAGATTTTAATTGATTTGATTTTTCATTATTTTTAAGCATTTTATCAGTTAATTTTTCTAAATGTTTACTTTTTTGCTTATTATAATCCTTAGTAATTTTATGGTGTTTTTTATCTATTGATCTTATTTTTTTCATTTTTAGGACAAATTTTATTACTGGCGTAATATTTTAGGATATTAGGAAACCATGCGTGTACAAATAAAGCTAAAGAACTACTCATAGCAATCCACCAGTGCCTCCAATATCCTATATTATTTTCTTTTAAATGTTTCATTTGTTTTTAATTTTGTTATTTTAATATCATCTTCTATAAATCCAATCTCTACTTCTATCGGCCTCCAAAATCCTATAGTATCTGGTTGGAGGTTAATTTTAAAATCTTCCATTTATATTCTACTTATATATTGGTTAGTATTATCTTCATCATTACCATCTAGTCCTAATTCTTTTAAACGTTGTAAATGGTAATCATCTACTTCCCATTCAACTTTTTCACTTGTGCCAAAATGCTCTTGTTTAGATTCTATCTGTTTAACATCTTTAGCATTAAAAATATCTCCTACAGTTAAAAAATAATGGTTATAACATAATAATTTAACATTATCTAAACTATAATTATTGCTATTACCATCTTGGAAATGTAATAATAAAGGAATTTTATAATCAAGTACTCTACGTTCTTTAAATTCACATATAGCACATTCTTCTAATAAATATCCCTGTTCTATTAAAGCATACTTAAGTTTGTTAGGATCAAATGAAGAAGCCGCTATTCTTCCTTCAATTATTTCCAACATATGAGGCATTTTCTTAGGACCCTTTAAAAATTTAGGAATACCTTTCCCACTTTGGTTTTTATGATTTGCAAATAATTTATATAACTTAGCATATCTTTTATAATGTTGGTAAGATACATGCAAATACCTAGCAGCCGCCATATTTGATTTTGTTTTTGCTTGTGCAGCTACAATTTGTTCTTTAGATAGTGGTTTTGCCTTTGGCATTAGCTTCTATCTTTATCCGTATTATTAATTATTTGATATGGTCCTTGTAAATTACGGTCTTCTTTATCCATATTTAATATCTCAGCTTTAGCAGTATTTTTATCACCACGTTCAAGAGCTGATGCTACTACAAATTCCTCGTATTGGTCTTTTTCCAGTATAATGGTTTCAGTCCAAGTATGGTCACCAGATCCTCTTGTTACAGGAATACCTCTTTTAGTACCTACTGTTGAACAATTAACACAAACTTTGTAACCAAATTTAGTTAATCTTAATTCGGGCATAAGTGATTTACACTTGATACAAGGGATCATTTTCATTTTAATGGGGGTTTTAATAGTCTGTCGCATAAATATATAACCTTTTTAAATTAGGCGTGAATATACGACTTTTATCTTGGGTATCCTACTAAATTACAGCTCTTCCTTTCATTTTCTCCCAATCTCTATTATTCCTAACTGTATCGTTAGTAGCTTGAGTTGCTTTTAAAACATGGTTAAGAGAGCCTTTTTCATTAGACATTTGAATAATAGCTGCTAAGTCTTTTGGGAAACAATGTCCACCATATCCAAAATCACCATCTGGACCTGGAACACCCCAATGTGAATCTCCTAATCTTGGATCTAATGTAGCCATTTCGATTATTTTATCATAATCTAAATCTAACGTTTCACATAATTTATAAATTTCATTAGCAAATGATACCTTAGTCGCTAAAAATGTATTTGTGACATATTTTACTAACTCAGCACTTTTAGCATCAGTTTTAATTATTCTAGGGGTTTTTCTAAATACTGCTGAAAATATTTGTTTGATTTTAGTTGTTGATTTTAATGAACCACCTAATAATAATCTACTTTGATTTTCAAAATCATCAACAGCATTTGCTTCAGTTAAAAATTCTGGGTTAAATACTATATCTATGTTTTTGTATTTACTATTAAAATTATCTGTTGAACCTGGTATTATAGTTGACTTGATTACAACTATTCTTTCAGTATCTGTATATTCATTAATTTGAGATAGTACACCTTCAATAATATCTAAATTACAACTACCATTTTGATTCATAGGTGTTGGTAAGCATACAAATACTATTTTACATCTGCTAACTGTTTCATCAAAAGTTGAATTACATAATTTATTATTTAAATCATAAGTAAATACTTTATAGTATTTTTTTAATTTTTGATAAATAGCATTACCAACAAAACCTTGCCCTATTATTCCTATATTCATATTTATTTATTTTTCCAAAAACTATATATACCTTTTTCTATTTCGTAACTATCCCAAACAAATCTTTCTCTCATTGGTTGTTTTTTAGCCCAATTCCACATTTCAGTTAAACCTGTTTCCAAGTCAGTTTTATATTCAAACCCTAATAAATCTATTGATTTCTGGAATGTAGGTATTGAATGTCTAACTTCGTGTCTTGCTTCTAAATGACGAATTGGGATTGTAAAATTATCTATTCCTTCTTCTTTCTGTAATACCTCAACTAATGTTTCAGCCGCTTTAATTATTGAAATTTCTTCAATACCCCCTAAATTAATTATTTCTTTACTAGCTTCAGGTCTAATAGCGGCATTCCATAATGGTTCTAATGAATCATTGATATAACTAAATGCCCTTGTTTGTTCACCATCCCCAAATATGGTTATATCCATACCATTTAAATATTGGAACATCCAAATACCAAGTACGTTTCTATACTTATCCCATATATTTTGTTTAACCCCATATACATTATGAGGTCTAATAATACAGTAGTCTAACCCATGTTGTTCATTAGCAATTTGAATATCCATTTCGCAAGCATATTTTGCTACTCCATAAGGATCGATTGGTGCTTGTTGTTGTTTTTCATCAAATATATGATCATAACCATGACCATAAACAGCTAATGTAGACGTAAATACTAATCTTTTAACGTCATGCTTTATGCATTCATTAACTATGCGGGCTGTGGATTTTAAATTATTATCATAGTTGTACCCACGTATAAATGGTGATAACCCTTCCGCGGCATAAGCAGCAAAATGGAAAACATAATCTATATTACGTGCCTCAAATATATTTTCAATAGGGTGATTTACTAAATCCATTTGCCAAAAATCAACTTTAGGATTAATATTTTCTCTAAACCCACCACTTAAATCATCTACCCCTACTACTTTGTATTCAGGTTTATTCTCGATAATCCAATCTGCTAATCTACTACCTAATAAACCGGCCACACCAGTTATTAATACTGTTTTACTCATATTTTATACCTTTTATTACTTGGTTATCTTTTGGATTATGGGAATTATTTTGAAAAAGTTGTGGTGGTATTCCCCATTTATAAATAAATAATTGGGCTGCTGGGTTTTCGGATGCTGACATTGCTTCTTTATCTTTTCCTTTTTTGGTTGCCATACTAACAAAATGATAAAAATGACCCGTATTTATTCTTTTAAATTTTTTCCCATTTAAATCTAGTTTTAAGAAAAAATCCCAATCACATATAAAAGGAGATTGATATAAAGTATCAAAACCCCCTACAACCATATAATCTGTTTTCCACATAGCAAAAGGAAATACTCCTCCATCGGGTGTACTATTTTGTTTTCTAATAGAAGTTTCATATTCAATAAACCCCTTATAGTCAAACATTTTAGGATCCGTTCCAAAATCTTTTGAAGGATTACCAAATATTCCAGGAGAGGGTTCTATTTGATTTATAGTAACAACTTCATCTTTACCTAATGATTCCTTTACTATAACATCCCAATCTTTACATAAAACATTATCATCATTTATTATGCAAATTATTTCGTTTGTAGCATTAAATACTCCTAAATTTAAAGCTTGCTGCATTCCTTGGTTTTGAGGAAGTATAAGCGTTGAAATGTCATTAGAATATTTATCTAATATTTCTTTACTTTCATCAGCAAAACCATCAACAATAACTATAATTTCATTCTTTGATTTCTGCTGTTCAATCGCGGATTTAAGACATATATCTAAACATTCAGGATTTCGGTATGTTGGTATTATTAAACTTATCATATTTTATTCCAATTTGTAAAAGGTGACAACCAATATTCTTCTCCATGAGTACTATAACCAGGAACTGAACTTATTACTGGTATAGATTTAGTTTCATTTAATTCTAAGAAAAATTTAAATGAATTGGTCATTCTTTCTGATGAATACTTGTTTAGTAAATCTAGATCTTTTTTTAATCTAGATACTTTAGCTGCAAAACTCATAACTGTACTGTTTGTTATTTTCCAATGTACAGAATTAGTTATTACTAACCTAGTAATTTCTCCCCCTTCTTGAACAAAAGGATTACCTCCTTTATCTATAGGCATATATTTGTCTGGGTGGTCGTATAGTGTTACGTAAGCGTCAAATTTGTTAAGCCCTTCTATTAATATTTTTTTAGAATTAGGTTTATGTAAAAAATCATCTTCAAGTAAATAAACAAAATCTTCATCTTTATTTTCTTTTATAGATAAATTAAGAGCGTCTCTAAAAGTACCAGCTCCTGTACCATTATTTACTTCAATTAATCTTACATTTAAAGAATTAACATAATCTTTAGTTTCTTGATTTAATTTATCTCCTAATATGGTGATATTTTCTAAACCAAATTCATTAATGCAGTTTTGAAGACAATGTTGCTTATTAGCATTTGAAATTTTAATCTTGTTACCTCCTGCTTGGAGGTTAGATAACCTATAATATATTTTTATCATTTATAAATTTTAATTATTCCTTCTGATTCATATTTTTGAAATATTTCTTTTTCATCATTAAAAGAATGCATTTGGCCAACACTATTAACTTTTTCCCAATAATGTCTCTTACTATTTTCTATTTCTCCATGGTCAAAACCAAATACAGAAATATTTTTTGAATATAATACTGATAATATTAGACCCATAAAACCAACGGATGAATGTTTAATTACATACTGGTCGCACTGTTCCATAAATTCATGGCTAAAAAAATTTATATAATTTTTATTTAAATTATTTAAAACCCCCTTATGAAATTCAGGTGCACTGTACCCTTTTATAAAAAAATGTTCCCCAAATAAAGATGAAATATAGTTAGGATCGTTTTTTTCAAATCTACCTTCATCTGTTGTTCCTGAGAAACAATGACCATTCATTATTCTAATAGTTGTTCTACTCCCAACATACTCTTCAAATCCTACTACTCGTGCGGCATTAAACCTAATTATGGTATCATGTGAATCTATAGTACTACCATGTTTGCTATTTAGAATACAACCACTACTACCAACTAAAGCTATTGAGCCTAATTTAGTAAAATCTAATGATGGATTATTTTGTAAACTTACTTTCATCTTTTTAACATAAATTCTGCTAGATCAAATTCAAATTGAGTATCAATATCTATAGAACGATTTCTAGGCATAAAATATCCTTTTGTTGATCCTATATAATAATTTTTATTATTTTTTAATTTTGAAGTCCAAGAACCATATAAAGCACCATTAGGTCTATATACAGTAGGATGATCTTGACTTCTACTATTACCATTTTGCCATGGAGAAGATTTATCATAATCACTTAACTTATGATCTTGACCTACATTTAAACCAAGAGTAGGGGGGAATTCCATTTCAGTATAAGATAATACTGAATCTGTATCTGTATCTAACAATTTGGCTGAGTTAATAAAATCATCACTTATTTTAAGTGGTGATGTGGGTAATGTTAACCAAATTTGATCATAACTTTCATCTAAAAAATATAATACTGTATCTATTACTTTAGATGTGTCAGATGCTAATTTACTAGGTCTTTTAATAATTTGTAATATATCTGTAGAATAGTTAGTTTTAACCTTATTATTAATTTCATCATCATCTGATGTAAATATAACTTTATCAAATACTTTTGATTTTAATACCGAATCTATTGTATAAAATATTAAAGGTTTTCCATTTAATAATTTAATATTCTTTTTTAATAATCTTTTACTACCACCACGAGCAGGAATAATACATAGTTTTTTCATATACTAATTTAATCTTTAATTATATAACTTCCAAATTGGCTTTTATCTTGTGTTCTAAGTAAATGGGTGCCAAAATACCCATCTACATTTGATTTGTAATCTTCTATATTATTAATTATGTTTTTATCCTTTAATATCTGTAGAAAATCTTCTGATATTCTAGAATTAACATGAATCGGATCTTTTTTCCAATCTTTTGCCTTATATTTATTTAAAGTTTTTAAATTTTTATCTACTGTTTTTGAAAAAATATCTATTACTTTATTTTCAAATTTTTCTTTCAGTAAGGAATTAAAATAATGTAATGCGGGTTGAACTGGGTCATACGCCCCTGTTGGGGTTAATATAAAATCTATATCCTGTAAGTTTATATTAGAATACCCATCTATACAATTTTGTAAATATCCTTTATCTACATAGGGATTAACATCTAATCCTTTATGAATTTCATCCCAATGTGGAGTCCAATGATTTTTAATTGGGTATCTACAATTAGGTTCTCCTATATATAAAAATATTAAACATTCTTTTTTATTAAGTTTAGATATAACATTTTTAATAGAAGTATTAACAGATATAATATTATCTAAATTAATTGTTTTTCCACTTCCCATAAAAAAAGGTAATATATTTTTTCTATATGAAAAAGATCTAGTATGAGATTCTCCAAGTATTACTATATCTTTCATAATTTTTCAAATACAAAATAAGTACTAGGTTGAGCGGTATTTAATGCTGATATTTGGGATGTAAGTTTATAGTTATGAGATTTAAATATATCTATAACATCATTATCATTTAATTTTAAAGCATTTAAAATATTATTAGCGTAATCTTTAGTTTCTAATGTTTCAAAATGTGCTTTAGTGTTAAAAACTATATATTTAGGATTTAGTTCTACCCATTTACTTATAGCATCTTTAAAATATTGAAGACTAGGGAAATGCCAAACTATAGCATTGGCTAATATTAAATCTACTTGAGGTAAATTTAAATCTAAAGGGGAAACATCAAGTAAATATGTTTTTGTGGGGTTTGCATATTTTTTACAACTGTTTATACTTTGTTTACTAACATCAATACAATAAACTTCTTCCGAAAACTTTTGTAATTCTTTTGTAAGTAATCCACCCCCACAACCCCAATCTAAAGATTTTGTGATTTTTTTAGTATCAATATACTTTATGTAATAATTATTAAAATTATCAATATGCCTTTTTTGTTTAGATTCAGAAAGTCCTTCGATAACATGCCTCATGTTTAAATCTTCCTTTTCCCACAATTCGTTTAATATTTTCATTTTTATTTATTTACAATGTCCTCTTACTACTAATCTGCTTTTTCCTTCTTCACATTCTCCTCCTTTATGAAAGGTATCAGTATCAAATATTATTAATGTTCCTGCCTTTGCTTCTACATATTCAAATGGGTAATCATCTTTTAATTCAGGGTAATCTAAATCAATTCTATTTAATACTTCTTTATAATTTTGACCATCCCACGCTGATTCTCTTAATTCTTGACCCTTACTTCTTGATCCTGGTGATACACTAAAGGCCCCATTAGTTCTGTCTACATCATTAAGGTATATAAAAAATTTAAGTGCATTTCCACGATCAAAATGTAACCATCCATTTCTAGCTAACCCTTCATTATTTTTATAATCATAAGTGGCATACATAGAACTACAATATCCTTGGTTAGTTCCTCTATAAATTTGATGGAGGGATTTCATCCATTCAGAATTAAAAACTTTAGTTAAATATGAAGAAGGAGAGAAATTAGAAAGTGAAGGGCCTCTATAGTTTCTTCCAAATTCATAATGCCCCCCTTGATTTTCACATAAGTCTAATACTTCATCATACAACCCCTTTAATAAATCTCCTGTAATGTAATTATTTACTAAAAATACACCATCTGATTTTAGTAGATCGTGCATATCTTTAATTGTAGCTCCTGGGGCCAAAGTTTTAATCATTTTATTTATTTTTAAGTAATTCTACCATTTTCTCTAAAGGCAATACAGAATCAGCATCAGAATAAGATAATGATGGTGTAGGATGAGCCTCACAAAATATTCCAGTGTATCCAAAAATTTCAGCTGTTTGAAAGTATCTAGCTGCTAATGTTGGGTTACCACCCATTCTACCGTTTGGTTTTGGTAATTGAGCTGCATGCGTACAATCCATTACTACTTTATCAAAATGTTCCTTTAAATAATCAACACTCGAAAAATCAACTATAAATTGAGAATACCCAAACGCAGTACCTCTTTCTGTTAACCATACTTCACAGTTAGGGTTAGTGTTTTTTAACTTATCAATCCCCTTAACCATATTTTGGGGATTCATCCATTGACCTTTTTTAATGTTTACTTTATTAAAATGTCTAGCAGATTCTACCAATAAATCTGTTTGACGACATAAAAAAGCAGGAATTTGAATTAAATCAATTGTTTCACTTAATTTTTCTACTTGTTGAGTTTCATGAACATCAGTTGTTACCTTTAAACCAGGAAAATCTTGTTTTAATTGTTTAAAAATTTCTAAACCTTCTTCTAACCCCGGTCCTCTTTTTCCTGTAATTGAACTACGATTTGCTTTATCAAACGATCCCTTAAAATAAAAGTCTTTATCTTTTACATGGGGATAAACAGTACTTAATACTTTGTGGGATAATTCATAATTTTCTAAACTGCAAGGACCTATAATAAATGTACTCATTATATTATTTTATTTAGTGATTTAATTATTTCTTCTTTTTCTGTATCCGATAATGTAATAAAAGGTTTTCGGTCTTCCAAAATATAACCCATATGTTTTAAGCTTTCTCTCATAGAGGCATGCCACCCATTTTTCATAAAAACTTTAAATAAAGGATTTTCTATGTTTTTAATAATATCTAAACAATCCTCATAATGTCCTAATTTGTAGTGGGTGTAAAAATTTTCTGAGTGTTGTGGGTTAAAATTTCCTACTCCTGTTAAGAATGAATTTGCGCCAAATGGGTTTAAAGTCCAAAATCTTCTCATACTACCCCCTGCTACAATAATATCTAGATCTAAATTTTGGATATTTTTTATTGCTAAGTCTAAACTTGAATATTCTTCTTTCATACCTTCAAAATTATCTATATTAGATAACTTTTCTAGAAGTTGATTACTATATTCATAAACACCACCTCTACCTTTTCTAAGGACATTTCCATGAACATATACAGGATAA
>JACKZZ010016227.1_pt1 | contig 27555 bp, 27 predicted proteins | sample 8027871 | NCBI WGS metagenome assembly JACKZZ01 (sample SAMN15724774, study PRJNA655200) | protist metagenome | isolation source: fluorescence activated cell sorting (FACS) single amplified genomes of... | place: USA: West Boothbay Harbor, Gulf of Maine | collected 2000-07-19 | reverse complement strand
GTCTTCTTTACGGACGTTAGCTCGGACTTCTTCAATGTCAATGTTTTGTTTAGTTTGGATAAGGTGTTTTTTAAAGAGTTCAGAGACGATGCCATCTCCAAAGTTGGTTTCAATCAGGAGTTTAGTGACACCAAACTTTTTACAACCTCTTAGAATATCAAGTAATGTTTTGTCGGAGTACCCATCTCTGTAAGCACGCATATCGTGCACGTACAGAAAACCGTTGCGTTGGGAGATATAAGTTGCTGCTGTTTCATCCGTACCACGACCCGACGGATCAATCGAGCAGATTGTTTCTTGGTAAGGATCCCATGTTCCTTGTAACTGCATTGGAGAGTAGAAATAGTCTCCAGGGAGGCCAACAGTGGGGAGGTCTTTGATAATGTTTTGGGGATCGGAGCACCAAACGACGGATTCGGGGGCAGTAGTAGGATTGACACTGGTAACAACAAGGTCAGCCATTTTAAGTGGGAACTTCTCGGCATCACTAAGGGTTGTGTCAAGCATGAACTGTAGCATGAAGTTGCTACGCCCCATAGCTGCTTCACGTTCAATAAGATCTTCATCACTAAATCTATCAGGGTCAGTTACTTCCCAAGCTTTGGCGTTGTCTTCTATGTCTTGCTGCAGTTGGGGTGCAAGGAGACCTTCATAGTTAGCTAGCTTCTTAGGGTAACGTGCAGGCCATACAAAGGGTCTGTAGTTACGTTCAGCTAGTTTGCGGTAGATTGTAAAGGTTGTTTGAGGAGTACCCAGGAACATAATCCTAGAGTCAGCGTTAGGTGTCAGGATAGACTCAGTTTCAGTACAGAGTTGGAGAAGCTTCTCTCTCATAAGTTCTGTCATTGAGTTACCAGGAACCTCCACATCGTCTAGAATCATTAAGTCAGCCCTGCTACCAGTAAGCTGACCAGTAATGCCAACAGACTTAACCGAAGGAGCCTGGTGAGGTTTAGCCGGACCCACGTCGAAGGATACTCGGGACCATCTTTGATCATCTGATTTAGGTTTTAGGTGAGACAGCCAAGGTACTTCAAGGATAAGGCGTTGACAGAAGATGGAGAAGGAGTCTGCTCTATCCTTAGAAGCAGATACTACCATAATCTTTTTGTCAGCGTTGTTGTAGAGAGTCCAGAGCACAAAGGCTGCTGTAATCCAACTCTTACCTACACCTCGGAAGGCTTGGATCTGTAAACGTTTAGGGCCTGTTTGAAGGTATTCTGCAATGCAGAGTTGAGCCCGTGTTGGGGGTGGTAGTTTGAGGTGAGCCCAGACAGCAGTAAGAAAGTATCTAAAGTCTGATCTAAGGTTAACCTCAAGATCGTTTGTATGCATGTTGTATGCCTCTGTGAGTGGCCTAAAGGGTGCATCAGGTAGGATGACACCCTAAAGGAGTTTTAAGGGCCTTCTAGAGGCTTCTAGTTAGTAGTATACTTTTTGCCTCTAAAGGTAAACGTTTTTTTGCCTGCTTTTTTAGCAGCAGCGTATGATCTATCAAAAGATTGTGCAATAGTGCCAACCTTTTTAGGACCAACTTTTTTAGGGCCTACTTTTTTTCTGCTACGGACTGTTCCGTCAGCATCTCTGGTGTTGTATTTACCAGCACTTTGACTGGGAGCGGGAACCCATTTGCCGTTTTTCCAGACAACAGGTTTACCGTTTAAGGTAGCTTTTTGTCCGTTCTTACGTGAAGGTGTTTTAGTTTTTGCAGGAGGTCCTGGTCTTACATTGTCTGTTGCTCTACCTGTACCACGATTGCTAGGAGTAGCTTTACTAGGAAGGTTCTGTCTCATTGCTTCACCAATCTGAGCACCAACAGTAAGAGCACCAAGTAAACCACCCCTACCAGGTCTAGCGTTACGTGTAGCTCTAGCAGTTCTACCAGGATTAGCTTTTGCTACACGCCTAGCTTGATTGGTTTTTTCAATTGCTTGTCTTTGCCTAATCTGTGGACCTACGTTAGATACACGAGGCTTGTACTTCTGAGTAGGTGGAGCATTCCTAGGAGCTGGCTTCGGGGGTTGATTCTTAGCCCTACCTTGTGAATCTGTAGCGCCAGTCCTTCCTGTATTGCCCTGCATAGCAGAAACGGGCTTACGGTAAGGGCCTTGCTTTGAAGGATTACGTGGACCCTGAGCACCACGTTTAGCTGGATTAGAGTCAGGAGTAGACTTAACGTTAGTCTGGGCTGCCTTACGTGCTCGTTGTTCTTTAAGGAGACGTGTTTGACGCTGCCTCATTGTCTCTTCAGGCTTCTTGCCTTTTGAATACTTACGTGCCATCAATGAAAGCCTCCTTGCTTCCGCTGCTTATTAGTAAGCTTTTTCTTTTTAGGAGTCACGGCTTTTTTAGGAGGACCACCTGGCTTGTAGTTTTCTTTGAGCCAAGTACGAGGCTTACGAGCTGCTGGCTTTGCAGGAGTAGTTACTGCTGGCTTTTTAGGAGTAGCTACTGTTGGCTTTTTAGGAGCAGTAGGAGGCGTTGGTGTGACGTTTCTGCGGGCAGTGGGTTTTGGTGGAAGCTGGGGAGCTGGGGGAGCCTGTTGAGCTTGTCCCTTTCCAGTACCCTTAGGATCACCACCTGGACCCTTATATGGACGACCTGCGTCTCCATAAGTCACACCCTGACGCATATCTGCTGGGCGCTTAGATGCAGGGATAGTGCTTAAAGATGAGCTAGAGCTACGATTCAGTGTTCGGTTGCCTTGTCCTCTGGTACTACGGCGATTTTCCTGCCTTGTACTAGTAGTAGTGGGAGCAGGGGTCCGTCTGGGTGGTGCTGATACCCAGCGTCTTCCATCCCATCTACGGCGGCTTTTGCCGCTACCTTTTGTGTCGCCTATTTTGTTTGCCATAATTAATTAATATGTTGAAGAATAAGTTGTTCACGGTTGGGATGAAACCCGTATTTTTGTCTCATCCATTCTAGCCAGTTGTTACTTCCTTTATCCTGATTACAGCGGGTACACGCGGGTACAAGGTTACTTGTAAGATCTTCTCCACCCATAGAACGAGGGTGAACGTGGTCAAGAGTGAGTTCATGTAATTCATAAGTTTCTCCACAATAAACGCAGTGACAGTTAAAATGCTCTTTAATAGCACGTCTCCATAGACGCCTTGCTTCGGGCGATGTCATGGTTATTAGGTTGTAAAGGTAGTGGTCAGGTGTAGGAAGTAATGGTGTCATCGCTTAATGGTTAGTTTACCGCGATTCCTGGCTCTGTTTTTTGACGGGTCTTCACGGACGAACGTACCCTTCGCGGTTTTGGAGAAGTCGTCTCCGCCTTTACCGTAGGCGTTGGCTTCTCTACGGGCTTTGGTGTGTTCGACACGGTAGGCGGTTGCAGATTCTGATTTACCATCTTGGACAGCCTTTTTGTTTTTATGTCGCCTAGCGGCTGCATTGTCGCGGTAATTTTTCGCACTCTTCTTAAGCTGGTTGTAGGGTTTTTTACGGGGAGCCATGTTTAACGTCTGATTGCTCGTTGAACTTCATCAAAATTAATTTCAGGCATAATATCAGCAAGGCCGCTGAGAGCAGAACCCTCAACGACCACACCGGTTATGTCATTTTTAGTCAGCCAATCACAGGCTGCTTTTAAGTCTTGTGTGGTAGCTTCACCAGTTTTGATACGAGCTAGAAACTCTTTTGTGACTAGCTGGTGTAATTCATTAAACTGGTCCTCAGTAGCTTTTTTATTTGCCATTTCTTAGCACGATTTGATCTAGTTTGTTTTCGATACGTACCATGTGATCCTCCATACGTTGGACCATTACTGACAAATCAGCTTTAGATACGTAGTCTTGTGCTACGTTTAATTCAATAGCGTCAATACGTCTGTCAAGACCACTAATGCGGTCATGTACGTTGTTTATTCTGTTGTGTAACCTGTTGTTTAAAGCTGCTCCACCGCCAACTAAAGCGATGAGAGCAGTGACTGCTGCTTCCATTATTTAATAGAGACAATAGGAACAATATCATGACATAACACTTCAACTCTAGAACCAGGTCTAAAGGTAAAACCAGATTTCATGATTTCTGTACATTTTAATGCACGTACAAGTTCATAATCTAATCTAAGTTTCTCTTCGTGACGTTTAGCAATTTGTTTACATTGCTCTATCATACCACCATCTAAAGGTATAGAGAAATTAAGTTGTGCACCCCAATTATTACTTTTAACGTAACCATCAGGTTGAATAGGTACAGTATCATTACCCATATAAAAGGGACTAAAAGTCATAGTAGTTCCATTACATGAGTTACCATTTCCAAAATATTGTCTACTAGGAGCACCATTATTTTGAAATTGTACAGCTTGATTAGTTACATTACCTGTAGCAGCTGCCACAGGATTAGATGTATTATTTACTTCTGGTGCTTCAGCAAGTACAGGATTTACTGAGAGAACACTGATAATGAAGTAGTAGTAGAAGTTGTGGAGATGTCTCGTATAACGTCGATTGTTTCTACTACACCAGCTGAACGGTCTACAAGTTCTAATTGAAACTGCTCGCCAGCATTTGTGATTGAATAAGTTGTTGTAGGATCGGAAATTGATCCACTTGGTGTTACGTTTGTGCCAGACCATGATGAATAAGCACCACCAAATACTTCAGTTGCAATAGTTTCTTGCACTGATTGGGTGGTAGTAGTTGTACTTTGCATTGACCCCTGTGTGAATTGTGGGGTTACTGATTGTGCAGCAGCTGGAGCTGCAATTAAAAACAAAACCAAAAGTTTTTTCATTGTTTTTTCTCTCGTGTAATAGCGTAAGCGGTTAAAGTACCAGATAAAATTGAAGCAACATATGTAGGATCCATCTTACTCATCCATCCTGCGTAGGAGGCAGTAAGGAGTCCTGCTGACCAGACAAGTATGAGGAATCTGACGAGTCCATTCCACCTTTCGTTTTTGTGATCTTCTCCCATGTTTTTTTAAATACAGGTTTCATAATCTGAACTAAACGTTTAAATAATGCTGTTGCAGTTAAAGTAGTTGCAACTGATACTACAGCAGTTGTACCTGCTGTAATAAGTATCTCATTTTGTGGTATAGGTATCGAAATATCTGTACCGGGTATGTTAATTTTTTTTATTAAAGAAGGTTGTGGTGGAAGAATTGGTATTTCAACCTTTGTTGGTTCGATTGTAGTAATTGGTTTTGTTTCGTTTTGTGTTTCCTTAGGTGGTTCATCTTGTGGTTCCCATTTAATACCCGGAGGTGGCCTAAGGTCGCTAGGAGGCACCACCAAGGGCTTGTAATAGGGTATATCTGCTCTTGGGACTTCTAGTATAGGTGCAGGTAATTGAAGCGGTTCAGGGAGCGTTATGGAGGGGAACAGCGGAGGCTCACCTAAGCTAGGCGTCACCACTCATACTCGCTTATGTAAACTGTACCACTGTTACTTGACACAAGTTTGATTTGTATTGTAGAACCTTCAGGTACAGTGATGTACTCACGCTCATCAGTTTTGATAAAATGCTCAGCACTAGAACCGTTTAATTTAAAAAAACAATCATGACCGGAAGGGTGGATACTAATCCTACGGCAATGACTGGACAGTACTTGGCTTGTATAGGTTTGACCTGGATCAATGGCATATGCGTTTCCTGGGGTGTTATAGTACCCAGGATGTACTCTTACATCATCAATAATCATTTGTTTGGAAATAAACCGTTGCGGATAAACTCTACTGCTTTGTCGTCGATATCATTATCGGTTGACTCTGAAAGTTTAATAAGCATTTCCACTATTAAAGCTTTAACACGATCAGACTGTAGGAATGAAAACAGTATTGGTCGAATGAGAGTAATCATAGGAATTTACGATAAGGTGAATTAGGTTCAATTTTGTAAGCTTCTAGTCCGTTTGCATACGGACCAGCAAAGTTAATGTGCCAACCGGGTAGAGGGACAGGCGGAGTAATCTCTTCACCAGTCTCCTCGTCATAAGTCCCTGGTTCATAAATGATCCCGACTACATCCATAGCCCAACCGAGGTCAGCTGTTTTGTAGTAGGCAGGAATCACTTCCTCTTCAACTGTTTCTTCAGGGACGTAATACCCTTCTGGTTGTAGTACTGCTATTGCAGCAGCTTCGTCAGGGAATTTGAAATAGGTTGTAGTTGTCATGAGGTTAGTGTTTGAAGTTCTGCGTCAGTTAGACGCTCGTTGTAGTAGGCGAGGCGGGAGATGTGGCCGTTTGGCGGTTGAGCACTGCCGAATTTAATTCCATCAGGAGTAAATCCCTGCGGAGATCTACTTGCGAGTACAGTTCCAACAATTCCATTAAAATACGCAGAAGACTCAGATCCAGACCCTGCAATTGCAAGTTTATTTGCACCTTCTAGTGGACTATAGTTAATAAAATCATTACTGGTGCCTGATGGATAGTATACAGCTCTATTGTAAAGTTGAGATGAGAATATCCTAAATCCATCAGCGATTTCAACACCGTCATTTCGCAGTATTGAAAGAAAGGTTTCTGCCTCTGGACTGCTTGATGATACTTTAGCAACAAAACTACCCTCACTTTGGTTATACCAACTACTAAAGTTCGTCCCGCTAATAGTTGCAATGTCCTGTGATCGGATAATTGTGCTTCCTGCGGTGGGGATGTACGAGGTTGGGAAGCCTTGCTCTAGTTGTGCACCCCAGGCGTATATGCCAGATGTGCCTGAAGATGTTGATATACTACTTCCGTCTACGTCAGCAGGTCCTACAGCGAAAAACCTATAAGTCACAGTTTGGGTAACTGAACATTTATACCACCCGTTGCCTGCCGGAGAAATAGCAGCAGTTGCCCCAGCGTCTACAGTTCCAATGACACCTGTAATTAGATTAAAATATGCTTTAACATTTCCTTGTGGTCCATACACAAATGCCCATGTAAAACCAGCAGATTTAAGGTAGACGCTTGTCGTATAAGGAGTAGAGCTGACGGCACCAATGTTGCGCGATGTGTTTGCAACACCAGTAGTGGTTGTGTATAAAAGATCAGCACTTTGTGTACCATCTGGAGCCACCGTATTGTTTTGGGTTACTGCCATATTGGTTTTAGTCCAAACCGCATTATCAAACTGCTCACTATATCGCACTTCATTCGTCTTACTCTCCTCAAGCAATAACCCCAAGCATTCACCAGTCACTGGGTCGTGATCAAACCGTGCTTCATGATCAGCAGCACTGACGACTAAGCCAGCACTATTAATATAAGTAGCACCAGAAGAACGACTGAACGTAACCCTAGGATCCAGCTGTTGTGAGTTCTGAAAGTCCAGCGTAAGTGCTGGCATAATTGTTGGATAAGTCATAGGGTTAGTGTCTCCAGTTCAAGGTCAGTGAGGCGGCGGGAGTAGTAGGCGAGACGGGAGAGATGTGCTGTAGAGGATTGCAGGGCGCCACTTGCTCCAGTAAAAGGTGCAAATTTAAGTTCAGTATTAGTGACTGATCCCGTTCCACTTGTACTTACGGCAGGAAATCCCTGGAAGCTGCCTCCAACAGTGTGATTAGTACCATCGTCGGTATAGAACATAGCCGCTGTTGAAAATTCAGAAGCCGCAGGGTATCCAGACGTACTGTTGTTGCTGTAAACAGAAGTGGCACCGTACTTAAAGTGAACTCTATTCAAATTAACGAAAGCAAAGATTCTGCTTCCATTTTGCATAACAGTGGTATCCTCACCATCTGGATATTGACTTCGGAATTTTGCTACATACGTGCCTTCCCCTTGCTTATACCAACTGCTGAAGTTATCACCAGTTATCTGAGCAATGTCAGACGATCGGGTAATTGTGCTTCCTGCGGTGGGGATGTAGGAAGTGGGGAAGGTTTTGCCTTCCTCAAATTGAGCACCCCACACATAAACATCAGCTGCAGTATTGTCTGAAGGTCTAGCAATACCGTGAAGACTTGATGTATTTGTACTTGACGTAAAAGTGTAACGCACCCATTCGTTTGTTGCAGTCAAATCTGCAGTGAGATCACCAGCAGAAGCAAGTCTAAAAACATCATCAGTACCAGGATTTACGGCTTTTACCCACATTGATATTGTGGAATTGGAAGCGACTCCTTGAACAGCGTTGTCGTAAATAACTCCATTGGTAGCTCCGATCTGGAGTCTATTGGCTGTGCTTGTACCATCTGGGGCTGTTGCTGCATTGGTAGTAACAGTAGTATTAACTTTTGTCCAAGAATTATAAGAAAAATCTTCACTGTAAGGAAACTCGTTCGTCCTACTCTCCTCAATCAGCAACCCCTCCTTCTCAAACCGTGCCTCATGATCACTAGCCAACGTAATCAACCCTGTATCAGGATTTAGATAGGTAGCACTAGACGAACGACTAAAGGCAATACGTGGGTCTAGTTGACGACTGTTGGCAAAGTCCAGGGTTAGTTCTGGACGTATGGTTGGATAAGTCATGATGTGATTGCCTCCAGTTGTGTGTCAGTTAGTCGTTCGGAGTAGTAGGTGAGCCGGGAGATGTGGCCGTTCAATATCCGAGAGGAGAACGCTGAATCTCCACCAATGTCAAGCCTATTTAGAATCGTGCTCATGGGTCCAGCAGTTCTACCTTGTGTACTAGAGTTTTCATTTAGGAAAGCAATAGAGTTATTATCTTGATAAGCTAATGCCGCAGTGCCGTTAGAATTCTCTGGTAGAGTAGTTGATACACTTAACTTAGTAGAAGATCCAGTAACGTAATTTACAAACATACTATTATTGGCACCATTGAATGCAAACGCGCTGAAATCTGTTGCAAATCCAGAATTAAACGCAAATAGGCGAGGATAGTCAGTATCAATTATAGCGTTTGGCGCATTATAGTTAATAAGCGTACTACCCTCACTCTGGTTATACCAACTGCTGAAGTTTGTTCCAGTAATACTTGCCACATCAGCTGCTCTAGTTACTGTTGAGCCGGATGTGGGGATGTAGGAGGTTGGGAAGGAGCCTGCTTCTATTTGTGGACCCCAAGCGAGAATATCGGCAATTTGAGAATTATTGTCACCAGTGTAGTAATTTGAATTACCTGGAGAGTTTCTTAGTCCAACACCCAACCCAGCCTGAGTGTTGGCGAAAGGATTTGAATTTTTGTATGAAGTAGATGAATCAATCTTAAACCGCTGCCAAGTAGGTGTAATTACAAATTCTTCGCCCTTTTGTCCATATGGGTCATATAACTGTATCGTATAGTTATTTGTATCGTTTGATTTTAGCCATACAGTGTTGGCGTATAAAGACGATGCAACACCATTGATTGTGTTGAACACAAGAGAAAAGTCATTAGTAGTGTTTCCAGTACCTCTATCAAACTGAAATCGTTGAACAGAATTAGTGGTGCCGTCTGGTGCTACATCAGACACTGCAGTTACTACTGGTGTAACCCCGGTACCACTAATTAAGGGACCCCAGGTCGGGCTGCTGCTGTTTGAGATAACATTAGTCCTCGCCTCCTCAATCAACAACCCCTCTTCTTCAAACCTAGCTTGATGTTCATCGGCATACTTAACGACACCACCTTCAACATAAGTAGCTGTGGATGATCTACTAAACGAGATCCTAGGATCAAGCTGTTTACTCTTTTGAAAGTCCAGCGTTAAGGAAGGCCGGACTGTTGGATAATTACTCATCAGCTTAAAGTCAATGTGGTTGAACGGATGGTGCCGTCGAGACCTTTCATGACGATCTGAATAGACGTGTCAGAGACATACCTAAACTGAATGTCACCACCATCTTGCGGGGCTGAGTAGAAGCTTCCAGTAGGGAAGTAAGGACGTAAAGTACCTACCTCATCGACAAAGGCTTGCCTGCCTAGGTATTGATTAATAGGTATATTTTCAGGTGCAGTACCAATATCACCGCCAACTAAGCTTCCCCAGTTAGTGCCGTCATAACTTTCGTATTTATCAGTATCACTGTTAAACCGGATCATCCCGGCTTCTGGTGTTGTTGGTCGTTGCGCTTCAGTACCAACAGGAACAATGATTGCAGTTGTTGAATCAATATCTACTTCACCTGTTCCGTTGGGAGCAAGCGTGATGTTTCCGTTGCTGACACTAACAATAGAGTTACCGTTTACATCTAAAGATCCACCTAGTTGTGGGGTAGTATCATTAACGACATCAGCACCAACACCAGCGAGGCTTGAACCGTCGCCAGCAAACGACGTAGCAGTTACCGTACCCGTAATATTTACATTACCAGTGCCTGTAATATCGTTTGAGTTTAGGTCTAAATCACCACCAAGTTGCGGCGTTGTATCACTAACAACCGTTGCTGCAACAGTAAAACCTTCAAGAGTAATAGTACCTCTACGTTGGTCTACCTTAAACTTATGGCCAACCTTAAACAGTCCGTTTTCATCAGTAGATGATTGCCATACTTTACCTCGGTTATAAATCTGTGCATCAGCTGAACCAGTACCACCTAATTCAACAACTTGATTTGCTTCTACAGCTTGACCGCCGTAATCAGGGTGAGCACTGTAATCAGTACCGCTACCAACATATTCGAAGGTGTGGCCACCAGTTGAGATATAAGAACGTAGCTTAAAGCTTACAGCAGTATTATCATTGATCTGTGCTACAAGACCTAAGTTTGTATTAGGGTCAGCATCGGTAGCACGGTAGATGTTAATTGTACATTGGTTACCTGATACTTGTGAAGCATCGAGAATCTGGTAGTCATTACCACCAACTTCTATGATCATTGTTGAACCAGGCTGATTACTAAAGAATCCACCTTGTGCTGTTAAACCATCAACAACAACTGAAGTAGCTGCCGCTGCTGCTGTACCAACACTAGAACCAGTGATCTGTGCAGATGTACTTCTACCGTCAGCAATCAAACCATACCGACCAAAGTCAGTTGTACAGTTACTTAGGTTTAGCTGACCACCATTAAGTGCTTTAGCGTGATAATGACAGAACGTTCCAAAGAACGAAACAAGCTGTGCGTAACCATTGTTCGTACAGAGAATACCAGGTCCATCAAGACACACTTGGGTAAAGCTATCAACAACAAAGCTACGCAAAGGGCTGCTAGATGCAGGTACAGAGCCATCACAAAGGATGCCACCACCTGACATACCAGAATTAGTATCACCACCTAAACCACCAGCAGGTAGGTTTGTCTGGTCATACTTAACTGAGTTATCAATACTTGAATCAGTAAAGTTAGTACAGTTTTGAATATATGGGCTCTTCTTAATTGTAGCACCAGAATAGAATGCACAAGCCCACCCCTGATTCTCAGGTAGACCATAAGTAGCATCATCATCATATGTGCTATTACCTCGTGTACCGCTTGCCTTAAGACCTACAAAGGTCATGTTAGCTAGCAACGTACCAGAGTTACACTCAAACATTGTGTTGGTCTCTGTAGCCTGTGTAGGCTGTACAAAGCAACTACGCAATGCTTGACCGACAATAGAGACGTTATTACGTTGAATCTGAATAGGAAGTGTTTCTTGGTATACACCAGGAGCCACAACAACCAAAGAACCATCAGAACTATCAGAATTGATTAGATCAACAGCACGTTTGATTGATTGCAATGGTGCCTGAGGAAGGAAACCAGTGACATCAACAGCATCACTACCATTAGTAGCATCTACATAACGAACAATAGTAGCTGTAGTAGGGCTAAACGGTTGACCTACAGCAACAGTACGCCACCCAGAACCATCATAGATCTGATGCTTTTGGTTACCAGGAGTAATGTCTAACCATTGCTTACCTGGTTGTGCAGTAGTTGGTTGTATAGTACTGACAACAACATCATGACGCGCTTCAAGAGCACCAACAGTAGCTACCTGATCATCATCACCAGTCCAGTTAGATGCATACTCAGAAGTTTCTGCCTTGTCTAGACCTTTAATTTTCTGTACATCAATACTGTTATTAGCAATAGTTAGCTCAATCTCACCATCTGCTGGTCTTGTCAGAGTGATTGGGTTACCATCGGTGACTGAAGGTGTAGTAATCTTTACAACACCCTGCTGGCTAGCAGTACTCTTATCAGCTGAGATAACAGCATCACCACTGGTATAAGTCACCCCAATAGCGTGTGCCTCGTTGATAGTCACAACACCTTTGTTAGTCTTAGAGCTGTCTTCACCAGAGATTACAGCATCACCATTAGTGTAGGTAACATCAATGCCTACACCTTCATTAATAGTTACAGCACCTTTGTTAGTCTTGGAGCTGTCCTCAACAGAGATAGTAACCTGTTTATTAGAGTTAGTACCACCAGTAACATCAGTAAGGTCAATGGCTTCGCCTTCTAGCAAGTCATCAGTAATGACCTTACCAAGTTGTGCCCTGTTGACAGCATCATCATCAGTATCTGCATCAGCAAGGTTCTCAATCTTGTAATTTTGTGCAGTATAGGAGTTATCACGCTCCCGTGACTCAATGACGTTACGGTTAGCAGTGTTGACCGCCTCCTCAGCTAGGAAGCGGATCTGATCAAATGAATCGTTTAGATCTTTTGCTCTGATTGTAGAGCCAGAAACAAACGTAGCAGCAGACGTATCGTCTGTAGTACGCTCAATGACAATGTAATCCCCTGCTGTAAGGACTGCATTGAATGTAAATGTACCGTTATTAGATGCTACAGTGTAGTTAGTCAGAGCAGTGCCCTGAGTAATCTCCCCAGAGATAACCTGGGGATGTGTAGCGTCGGCAGTAGAAGTAGTATTTTGTTGTAGTTGAAGGACTGCATTAACGTAAACATCAATGTCAGTCGGTTCAATGACCACGAATGGTACGACGTATGTAATTGTTGACCCTGTTTGGGTATAGTCTTGTTTTGTAACTGCCATTGTTTAGGGTAGTTTAAGGGTATGGTTAGCGTAGAAACTCGGCTCTTCCTTGAGGCGTGCTAAGCCTTTGCATAAGTTGTTGATTACCTGCTTTGCTTGCAGATGTTATAACTTCTCTTAATTCAATACGTTTGTTAAGGTCTTTGTTTTCTCGACGTAGTTGGATCATTGCTAAGTCTTTAGCTGCTTTAAATTCTTGATCAACTAATTGATAGAACTCTTGCTGGTAAAGCTTATAGCCTGTTTGAATGGTAAGGTTTTTCTCTTTGTAAAAGTCAAGACCCTTCTTCCAGGTCGAATCAGTAACCATGACTTTCTTCAGTCTACGCCTTAAATCACCCATCGACATGTACTTACTTAGTTCAGACTGCTCTTGTGCATTAAGAGGTTCACCTTTGTATTGAGACATCATTTCAGGTAAATTATACCTCATCTCAACCAAGCCTTGTCGGATAGGATCATCTTTTGCTTCAACAATAGCAACAGGAGAGAAAGCATTAAACAGTCGCAGCAGCGGGTTCACTGCTCCAAATTGCAGAGGCTTGCCTGAACGGTCTTCACTTAAGATATCGTACTTAGGTGGTAAGGAGCTTTTAGCAAAAGCGTCACGACGTATAAGTATCTCGGTGAACTCTTCAGCTTCTTTACGGTTAGCATCCATAACGTCTCCTACCTGACCTAAGAGGCCAGCATAAGGTAGGTGTGCTCGTGCCATTTTTGCTCCAGTCCTCATGAGTGCATCTTCTGAAGTATCAGAACTCATAACGTCAGCAAGACTTTCAATACCAGAGAGCATTGACTTATCAACAAGAACAGCAGCTGTCATAAATGTCAGCTTCTTGATCATGTTATCAGTCATTTTTTCCCCTAAAATATCAGAGTTCTGAACCACGTTAGCAGTCATAGAGAGGAGTGTGTTGAACGGCTCGATGTTCTGATAAGACACATACTTATCACCTAGCTTGAAAGAGTAAGGTTGGATACCTGCTGCTTGCCACGCATCTCTGTCTTCTTTGGTGTAAGGATAGTCGCCTGTCATATTACCAGCCATAGCGGCAATAGTAGCCATACCCATAATACTAGAGCCCATTGCTATCCTACCTTCCATCAAAGCCTGAGCTTGAGGAAGATCTTCAGGACGAATACCGTACTTAGTAAGGTTCTTTCCATTCATAATGTCTTGATACCTATCCCTGAACACTGCTAAGGGAGTGTGCTGGAAGGTAAGCTCAAGAGCGTTAAAGCCTGTACGTACAAAGGGGAAGAACGCTTTCATACCAGGAATATTAGAGATAAGCTCAAAGCCTTTGAAGTTTTCCTCCAATGCTCTTGTCATAGCAGCTTCATCACCAGCCATCCTAGCAGCTTTATCTTTGACAACAAAGCGGTTGTTCTTATCTTTTTTAAAGATCTGTGATCTAAACTCTTCCTCAGTACTACGTGCAAACTTCTTAATATCTGAAGGATCAACACCTTTATCCAGTGCTGTACGGGCTGCTCGCATACGCATCTCCATACGACCAATGATCGTACGAGCTAAGGCGTCACCAGCTCCCATAGCATTTTGGCTGTATTTAAACCAAGGGCTGGTATTCATCTTGACAATACGGTCAAGGGTTTCATAGCCAACTTTCTCAGCTGCAGTACCATACTTATCATAGTACTGGCTTAAGCCCTGCCATTCAGCTAGATCAGCTTCAAGATCAAACTTACCTTCATAGCTTAAGGTCTTACGGTTAAGACCAAGATCCCAGTTGTACTTAAACATACGGAATCCTTCTGCATACGCAGAGCCAAGGGCATCAATCTGAGCAGATGCAAGAGCCATCTCTTTTTTATTGAAGCGCATAGAGGCTCCCAGAAGAGCTTGGAATGGCCGTAAAGTTGCTACAAGGTTAGTACCAAACACAGCTTTAACAATAGTCCTAGGACCACTCAGCACAGAGTTATAGAACGTGCTTTGTAGTTCCTGACGTAAGCGTCCTTTGATAGCCTTGCCGTCAATCTTACCACCTACCAGCTGTTTGCGTAGATAGTCATGGACGTGCTCCATTGTACGGATGTTACCGCCTGTCAGAGCGTTAAGTTCTAAAAGGTCTTTGACTTCTTGCTTACGGCCTTGCTTGCCTAGTTCCTTCAGGGCATTCCTAAACTCTTCCATCTCAACATCAACTTGCTTCAACCCAGCCTTAGCTGCATCAGAAGCTTCTTTAGGTACAGAACCTAGTTGTTGTAGCTGACCATCAAGACCCCACATGTAGCCCATCTTCTTATGCTCAGTCAATGCTACAGTCATAGCATCGATTGTCATGTCGTACTGACGATTGATGGGAACGTTGTCTGCAATGAACATAGTACCATTAGCAATAGCAGAAGCTCTATGAGCTAATGAATTGATAACGATATTAAGAGCAGCTTTTTCAGTAGGAGATCCGGTAACAATCTCTGCACCATCGTTTAGGTAAACACGAGCATTCTTTGACCGATCCTTAAAGTACTTACTAAAGTTTGCAGCAATGTCACCGCCTTCATCAATCATGGAAGTCATGTCAACGGCTTGCTTTAGGTAAACCTTAACAAGATCTTTATAGTCAAGACTACCAATACCTTCTAAATCACCACCCTTTTGGAATGCTTTTTCAGCAAGGTCTTCAGCTGTCTTAACAACAATAGCACGTAAATTCTTATCACCACGAGTCATTGTATGAAGCTGTGAGTCTGTCACTATCTGTGTAAAGGTGTGACCAGGACCACCAGCTTTCATATCATTGATGGTCTCAGCCGCTGCTTCTCTAGCACTACCTGCAGGAATCACAGGATTCTCTGTCATGTCGTACTTAGCAGGATTAACGTAACCATCAAGGCGTCTACCAAGGTTTTCTTCAGGATCAGTTCCTCTGACACCTTTACCTTCTTTGTAGTTTTGATCTCCTACTTCTTTGACTGTAGCGTTTTCTTTACCACTGCCTTCAGCAAGCTCGTCACGCATTGCCTGGTTACCAATTGCTTCAGCTTCGTCTACAGACTTACCTGCTTTACGTGCTCGGTGAGCAGCCCAGCTGCCTTTAGCAAATGCACTGACACCATGAGCTACGAGGTTAAACCCTGCACCAGAGCCAACAGTCTTGATCCTAGCAAGCCAGGGATTGTCTTCAGGCTCTACAGCAAGGGCATTCATAACCCAGGGTGCCATCCAAGGTGTGTGTTCTTGAGCAAGGTTAGCAAGGTTTTCAGCTTCAGAGCTACTTGATACTAGATCAGCAATAGCACCTTCACTTGCAATCTTAGCTCCTCTTTGTAAGAACCTGATTTGTCTCACTCCTTTAGCACCAATGCCAGCAGAACGAGCAAAAGCAAGACCACGTACCCCAAGACGGAGACCACCAACAGTAGCCCCGCCAACGCCACCAGTAGCAGCAGTAAGGAGACCGAACTCAACCATGCCACGGGCAAACTTACCCAGGCCAGTCTTGTTTTCAGGCACCATTTCATCTGGGATGTCAAGCCATCCTGCGTCGTTGGCTTCATATGCTGAGCTAAAGGGGTTCTGAGAATCATCAACAGGGCGTCCAAACAGAGTATTGAATCCTGTTTTAAACGTATCACCTGTGAGTTCAGCAAAACCACCTACGCTCTCTACGGCCTGTGCAGCGCCTCCAGCGAGGGCTGCGCCTGTTTCTGATGCTACGAGACCTAAGCCACCTTGTTCAGGCTCTGAAGGCTCCTCAGGGGACTCTGAGGTCTGTTGTTGTTGTTCTTCAATCTGTTGAGGTATTCTTTCGGCTTCATTAATAGCATTAGTGTACCATTGATTAGCCTCTTCGGTCAGACCATAGCCTTCCCTGTTATTTTCATTTTCCATTAGACTCCTCTCTTGTAATGACCTAGAACCTTAAGAGTGTAATCTCGTATGCTAGGCCCATATGGTTCAGGTTTAGTGTTTTCATATAAATCCATGTTACCGCTATACCAGGCTGAAGCAGCCATACGAATAGCAATATCAGGATCATCAGTCTTAGCACTAGCCTGTCTAACGTAATCAGAGAACTTCCACTGAGCAAGCTTCTCTTGATATGCAGGGTTGTTCTTAAAGTCTTCCTTAGTACCAGGATGTGGCATACCTGCTGCCCTAGACCAACCAAGTACGTTTTCCCAAAGGATCTGATACTTACCTAAAGCTGGGTTAGAAGGGCCATATGAAGCAGGATTATCAGCTTTATAGCGTCCTCCTGATTCTTGGAATCCAAGTGCTCTCATAAGACCACGAACATCTACTCCACCAACCTGTTCAATACCACGACCAACTCTGTTAGGACTTTGATCAGTGATAAACAAGCTTTTGAGGTCAGGGTACTGTTTTAGAATAGCATCCACTTTAGCAGCATCTTCGGGAAGAGGGACCGGAGCTAAGTTTTGCTTTGCACGTTGTGCATTCAAAATCTCATGAGCCGTGTGCTTTCCATCCTTCTTCGCTAGGGAAAAAAATACTTGCTGTGGCTTGCCGTCGGCAGTAAGCTCAAGCTCAGGAGCAGAGATCCCGAGGTCAGCTTGGATAGCAGGGTTGTCATATGCTCTAGCTTTAGTGTCATAGTTTTTAATAATTGTGTTATGTTTAACCATGGCTTCGGTTTCATTAGCAGGCTTAACCTCGAAGTTCCTGAAACCTTTACCAGAGTAGGCGTAATAAGTCAGGCTTTTTGGATTTTTACTTTCTTCACCAGTAACAGGGTCAGTTCCCACTGCCTCAAGTTTAATCTTTTCAGCTATTTCACTTGACGCTTGGATGATAGCTTCTCTTTGAGAAAGCCCTTCTCCTCCAGCATAAAGCTCTTTTGCTCTGCGAAGCATTTGCTCCTTTGCTCTGATTCCCGCTTGGATACCACTATAGCCAGTAAGAGCGTCAGTTGTTACTCCTTTTAAAGCCCTTTTAATTTCCTGATCAATCTTCTGATGACCATCTTTGATGTCCTCCTTAGAGTCAGTACCAAAGCGTTTCTCAACAATTCTGTCTTGGTACTTTGCACGGACAGAGCTGTCCAGGTTTTCAGCTTCTTCTTCAGTGATATCACCAAATGTGCTGAGTAAACTCTCAGCCTTTTTCTCGGACTGTTCTACGCCAAGATATGCAGGCTCATGCTCCCGTAAGCTTTTAGATATAGTAGGATGATCAGCTCCATACTTTCTATGAAACTGTTGGAGAGCTACCTGACGCTGTGTACCACTAAGACCTTCATCAATAGATTTACGCAATGCTTTACCAGCTATCTCAGCTTCTATTTGCGTGCTCTTCCTTCTATCCTCGTAGATCTTATTACGTCCATCAAGAGCAGTGGCACGTAGATCTGCTACGCTGAACTCAGTTGGATACAAACTAAAAAGGTTTTTAGCTCCAGAAGGGTGTCCTGTTATGGTAGCTTGGTTAAGAGATCCGATGATACTCTCTACCTCCTCAGGATTTTGTTCAATCCTATTGGTGATTTGCTCTAGCAAGTCTTTACGTGCTGCAACAAAAGGCGACCCTTGAATACCTAATTTCCTATAAGCACTCTCTGCTTTTTTCAGAAAGGCAGGGATAACAGTAGAAGCATTTGGAAAGCCTGCTGTTTTACTCAAAGACTGGTCTAGATCACGATGAGCTTCATTGATAACTTCATAAGCTTGCTCAACCCTCTGACCACTGTAGTAGTTTCTTTGATGAATAGAGGTTGCTTTGAAAACCTCAGGCATCAGTACAGTATTGACTACCTTTGCACTAAGTCCAGCAGGGTTATTGTTTTTAATAAACTCACTTTGAACATAGCTGATAGCAGCTTCATACTGACTAGCACCGTCATAGGCGTTAAGCTGAAAGTTTTCTCCAGTCTCTGGATCAACAATAGAAGTAGTGTTAGAATCCAGTTCAGTAATTAGATGGTTACCAAACTTCTGACCTGACTGCTTAATGGCAGCAAGGTTCCATCCATGCTGTCTCCACCTTGACAGGCTTCTGACTCGATCAGCTGCTTCTGTAGTAGGAGCTTTATCAGCAAGAGTGTTTAGCTCAGAGTCAACCTCTTGGCTACGGTTACCTGCTGCATTAACTTCATCTAATTGTTGTTGGTATTCAGGCCCTTGTTCTGCGTACAGACGTTTACCTTCTTCAATCTCTCCTGAGATCCGATCCTTTTCAAGATCAAGGACTTCATTCTGGAGAAGATCATTGATAGAATTACTAAATTTTGAAAGAGCACGTAGCTCGTAGTCTGTGTTAGATGCTTGAATGTCACTAACACGTTGTGTTTCTCTGGTTCGCTGTGAAGCTTGCTCCTTCATTCCTTGGATTCGTTCTCGTCCTTGCTCTTTGATTTGAGCAGCCTCTTGACGCATACGCTTAGAGGGGTCAATGACGTTACGGTTACGGAATCCAACGGACTGTGCGCTACCTTGATATGGCATGATTAGTTTATGGCTTTAATGTTTTGTAGGTACTTATCCCGGTTCCTGTTGCACCTGCTGCACTCGATACAAGGTTACCAGCCAGTGCAAGGCCAGAAGGTCCTTGTGCTTTAATTGGTTTGATTGGCATGAAAGATGCCATGGGTGACAGCGGATCAGCAGGTAGATTGTTCCAGGCACCTACGTTAGCAGATTGTTGATCCAAGAGAATACCTTCTGCCTCAATACCAGAAGCACGCCTTGAATCATACAAGGACTGCTCAATCTGAGCTATCTCAAAGCCAAGCTCGCGCTCAGCTTGCATAGCATTAAGTAAGAAGGATTGACCAGACTTACCTGTGGCAAGCATCTCACCTTGTGCCTGGATAGAGTTAGCAATCTGACCCTGCATGTTAAACTTAGCAGCAGTCCTGCGTTCCTCCATTTTATTTTGCAATGACATAGAAGCTCTTGTGGCTTCCGCCTGGTTTGCTTCTAATTCTCTATAGTATGCATTCTTTGCTGCAGTTGTTGATTTTAGCTCTGCTTCATACACACGACCTTTTTCCTGGTCTTGTGCAGCAGCAATCTGCATTTGTTGTTGGTACTGTTGTCTGGCAATAGCATTTGATCTAGCTACTGCTGCTTGTTGTTGTTGATGCTGTCCAATGGCTGAGGCGGCTGATCCCGCAAAGGATGCAGCTCCCATAACAAGGCTTATTGCTGTTATCGGTTCGCACATAATTTCATAAATTCAATAAGAGGGACACCGTTAGTAACATAATATCTGAGAAATTTAAAGCCTAAAAGCTTGAGAAGTTTAATGTGACTCTCATTCCTCATGTCAGCATGATTCCAGAGATATTCATAAGGAAGACTCTTTAACCAGCGTCTCGCTTCTCTCACAAATGTATGAGGATATTCTTCGCTAGCTTCTGTGCATAACATCCAGATACGGTTATCTGGTGTCACACCGGCCACACCGGCAGTCTTGCCGTTGGGCACCTTAAAGAATACAGAATAAGAAGAACGGTAGTAAGACTCAAGAACTGCAGCCGTAGCACACAGTCCTGTTGTCTCTTCTACCTCTCTCTTATCCTCCCAACGCAGGCTTTCACCTACCTCAAAAGCTAGTTGTGCGGTGCATGATTCAATGTACTTACCGACGTACATGGCGTCTGTTGTCATATCGTCCGTCCCAGCTGGCTGAGACAATAGTGGAAACAAAGGGGTCAGGGATTTTAATTGTTAAGGTATACTTCTCATTCTTTTTGTAGATGGGAACCTTAACTGATTTGTAGAATTTAGTGGGTGTGGTGTTAGCACTGGTAATATCAGGACTAAGACCTGTTTCATACTGGATATAGGTATCAGTCTGAGGAGCTTCAAGATGGAACTCAATAGGACCTGAGATACCAAGTTCAAAGTTTAGACGATTGATCCGTAGATCAGCATCAATATCATACTGATTACTACCAACTGAAATATAGTAGTTAGGTAACTGAACCTCTGCTGTGTACTTATAACCTACAGCAACATTAACAGCAGTGACGTCCACATTGTTAAAGGTTGCATCTGTGCCTGACACGCTGTCAGGGCTAGCTACATAACCAGATTCATCACCAGACAGAACAACCATGACAAGATCATCACCACTATTCTGAATAGTATAGGGCAGAGTAATCGTAGTGTTACCATCTGTCACAGACTTGTCACCTGATGCAGGTACAAACATGTTATCCAGAGACGCCTCAAAGCGCCTGGTAACGGCCAAAGGAGATCCGAAGGTGCCAGTACCTACTTGGTAGCTACGGGCTGTTGTAGTGTCAGGAGTAAGCTCATAACGAAGCAATACAGTCTCTGTGCCCTGGCGTGATACGGTGAAGAAATCACCCTCAGTATAGAGGCTATGCTTAAACTGACCCTCAATGGTCCAAGTAAACCAAGCAGACTGTGCCCGTTCTTTACCTGTGTTATAATACTTATAGAAGTAAAGGGTGCTGTCGTTCTTCTTAGCGTAAGTAACCAGACCATTCTGAGCAGAGTTACTGACAACACTGACATCATTTGGAATCAACTCAGGGATGACTCTTGTCTGTTCAAGGATTACAGGAGGAGCACTCTCATCTTCAATAGCCATCTCAAATGCTTTGGTGTGTGATGTATTGTCTGTAGTAAACATGAGTGATGTACCCAAGTCTACAGGAGTAACAGCAGCACTACACTCGTATGAAGATAGTTTTCTAAGCTGAGCAGTCTTAGCAGAGAACTCAACAGCATCGCTAAACAGCATGAACTGTGAGTTTTCACTAAACAGTACCACACCTTTTTGTAAAGGTACAGCATGGTTTAGGAAAGCAGGCTTAACATCAGAAGCTGCAATATCAATAGGGTCAGCAGCACTGACAGTGATAGCAGAATTAACAAAGAAGTTGAAGTAAGCAGCAGGCTGACTAAGAACAGTGTTCTCGTTAGTAATTAAACCTAGTCTGTTGTTAAAGAAGAAGATGTCATTGATAGTCTGACCAACAAAGGTTGGCATAGGGTTAGTTGTTGCATCTCCAGCTGCCCGATCCTTCCAAAAATTTTCGGTAGAACTTTGACTGACATTATCTAACTGAGTAAAGGTGAACGTACCGTCACGGTTGTTAATCAATGCATGAGGCATGGAGCTATAGTCAAATCCTGCAGTAATGCCAGGTTTAACTGTCTCTTCCCATACACCTGAACCAGACGTACCAGACTCAGCAATAAACTTAACGTAATAGTTATCAGCCTCTGACTCTTCAGTGTTAGAGATTTCACAAATGTAACCATCCTTACACATGGAAGGAAGCTTACTAATGTTCTGTGCAGTAGAGGTGATGACTGAAAGAGCAGTGTTTGTAGTACCTGCACGAACAGTGACGTTCAAGCTGGAGCTGGATTGAATGAACAAACCATTACCAATAACCTCAACAGTCAGTCCAGGGTATTTAGCAAGAAGAGAGGCTCTAAGACCACCAAGCACAGAGTTTACACTAATGATCCCGTCATCAGGACCCTTAGGTGTACGATAGAATGCAGCGTTAGCATCAGCATAAGACTGATAAGATTGAGTACCGCTGATGCTTATTGTATAGAATCGACCAGAAATAATGATACCTTGAGTGCCAGAAGCAGGAGCATCGAGCCCTCCATCTTGTAACACGACATTAGCGTTGTATTGATTGCCGTAATCAGCTTCGCTATTGTTGTTGTAGCTTTGTACATACGACTGACCATTGACAGTCACTGCATACTTAACCCCACCCCAACCAGTGTTGAAAAACTCTGCCTTACCAACAAACTTTGCTGCTGCATCAGTGTCGCCCGAGTTTTCAGGACTTATACTAAGAGACTTGACAATACGTTTAGTACTTGTAGTTATGTTGGAGTTGTTAATCCCAATAACATACTCAGTATTATAAGCAATAGCATCAACGGTAACAAAAGCATAGTTATTGCCAAAGGTATTAGATGTAGTTCTAGCCGTAGCTACAGTTTTCTTTGGATTGGTAATCAGTGTGTAGTCAGCAATACTTTGAACACCATAACGAGTAGGGGATCCGCTAGTCAGGTAGTTATAATTAGATGTAGTAGATCCTAAGTTAACAGTCTGCTCAACTCCTGTTGCTAAGTTCCAGACACGGACACCTGATGCCTGAATCTGAACAATATATTTCTCGTCATTATCCCGAAGGATTTCAAACCAGTTACCATCAGCAGTTGCATTAGCAAGTACACTGACAAACTCACCAGGAGCACGCTTAGATAATCCAAACGTAACATCAGGGTAAGCATTGTTACATGTCCTGACTTGACCTGCAAACTTAATAAAATCTGGTTGCTGTGATATACCTCCCAGAAAGTTAGGGATACGTTGATTAACTGCTGGCATTAGCGACTCAGGGCTTGGAAGGGTTTGTAGCTGGTGTAGGGGTTCCTAAGGTCACTAGCATTGAAAACGTTGTAATCAGCTTGGCTGGTATCAAACTCAATAGCTACAGCCCTTAGAAGGCTTTCTTCAGCCTGAAGGATCTTGATGCTAGTCTCGTCGTTTACCATGCGTCCAGAGGCGACTCTAGATGCCTTAGCGGTGATGTAGTCACGGAATGCCTGAGGGATATCCTCAAACTCATAGAACCATACTACATCAACAAAGATGGTATCAATACCAGTGAACTTAAAACCATGGGAATAGCGATCATACAGCTTACCATCACGGCGAGTAACGTCATAGCTATCTCCGTGTTTGTAGCGGTTAACATCAAGACGTAAAGCTGTTGGAGGAACAACAATTTCTTTATCATTGTTCAGTACAAAAGGAAACTCATACTCAGTATTGTAGCCCCAGCCTTCGGCTTGGACTTCTCGGCAAACCTGCCGGAGGGTGCTCTGAGCAATAGCTACTTCTGGACTTTGCACATCAAGTGTATTGACCGGAGTTTCTCCGACACTCATTAAAATAGAGTTAACAGCATCCAGTTCGGTGGACGTTGCATAAGAAGGGGTTGCCATAAAAAAAGAGGGTCCCGAAGGACCCCCAGTATAGTACAAAAAAAATCAGAATGCAGAACCAGCAGTACTGGTAGCGTGCAGTTCGACACAAGCAGCAGGGTTAAGATAATCTGTACCCATGCTCAAGCGTCCCAAGATTACGTCGCCCTGATAAATCACGGATACGTCTCCACTGGTAACTTGAACCTGTGGTCCAATTGTCTCAACAACACCTGCGGCTTCTTTCTGGAAGATAAGTCCACAGGAAGTATCGAAGTCATCAGCAGCACCATAGGGGTTGTTCTCGCCGGTAGCAGTAGCTTCGACATCAACACCCACAAAGGAGCCAGCGTTATCGATGGTAGATGCCGTACCATACTTACCCTGGAAGGGCAGGTTCATGGAACGGAAGATCTTGATACCAGCGATTGACATGATACCTTGACCGGACTGAAGGCCAGTGCCTTGCTCGTCACGGTTGATCAGAGCGTTAGAAGAAACGTTCTCGACCAAGGAGTAGTACTGACGGGGGCTAAGAACAGCCACACGTCCGTCTTGACTGACACCTTTCTCGTCAAGAACTGCAGCAGCTTCAAAGAAGGCTGCAACAATCTTGTTAGAGTCAAGAGCATCAGCAGCAGCACCAGCTCCAGTACCAACCTGGATCTGTGTACCACCTGGCTCAACCTTGCCTGTAGCAGACACAGGGTGAGCAGCACGTGCACCACGTACAATAGCACGGAAGATACGACGGTCGTAATGCTCAGCAAGAGCGTAGCCGATTTTACGTGAGATCTCGCCTCGCAGCTCATAGTGAGCCAGGGTCTCATCGAGATCATAAACGAAAGCAGAGCTGACGAGAAGGTCGTCAACAATGATGGTCTTCTCAGCCACTGGTGGATCACCAGAACCAAGGATTGGAGTTCCAGGCGTATGGAAGCCTGCATCCATGCGACCAGTATAAATGAACTGGAGTGACTTACCGGACTTAAGGGTCCGCTTCATCACAAGGTCACGAGCGATTGTGTTATGCTGGAAGCCTTTGAACATCTCTCCAGAGAAGAGCTTCAAATACAATGCATACTTATCGGTCGCTCCATCATAGCCAGTACCGGTACTTAGATTAGACCGGCCTAGCGCAGTTTGGGTAGCGTTAGCCATTGTTAAAAAAGATAATTAAAAAATATTAAACCAGCTCTATACTATCTAGAATGTTAAGAGCTTTGTGACCCCGACGGCTTCCGAAGTAGGGCAGCATAAGACTTAGACATTTAACTACATCACGTTTATTACCAACCTTCCATCGCCAAGTAGGCTTGACATCAGGACGTTCTCTGTAATAAACATTTCCGCAATTCATTATCTCCCAGAATTTGTAGATGACATCTTTATCAGTCATCTCAATTTCTAGTTGTCGTCTTACACAACCTTCACCTTCAAATAAGCCAGCGGCCCACGCAATTTGTAAAGGATCCATAAATGTTTTTGAGAGCTTAGGGTGTCTCATTACCACAGCTGCGGCAAAGGGTGTCGGACGTATCCGGCCAATGCCAATAACAGTAGAGTCCTACACTGAGGTGCTCTACTGCCAAGCCCTAGGTTTTTCCAGTCCTAGGTCTGTAACCGCTCCTTGGAGTTAACAAGGAAAAATCAGATACTATAAGCCTCTGAGGGGGCTGTTACTTTGTGTATGCTACGCCACGATACTTGAGCTTAGATTCCTTGACAGCTTGCTGCTGCTCACGGACTCGTTGCTTTAGTTCAAGATTCGTCATGGTGTTTGCCTCCGAAGAGATCTAGCAGTCCCGTTCCATACTGCTAGTAACATGCGTCCTTTCGGATGAACGGAAGGATATATTAAGAAGCGTACCTGCGTTTCTTTACAGGCTTAGCAGTTTTTGCAGATGCTACAAAATTAGCTTTTGTGGGAGCACCAGAAGCACCAGGCTTTCTCATCTTCTCACCACTGCCAGCAGCAATGCGTTTTCTTTTAGCGTGAATGTTTGCGTAGAGTCCAGGTTTAGCCATAACGTTTCTTGGATTTTTTCTTAGCAAGAGGTAATTGTGGACCAGCTTTTTTTAAAAAGGTATCTCTTTCATTAGGGTTAGTTGTTCCTTTACCCTTATCGTAGATCTTCTTGCCTTTCATAGCGCCTTTATGACCAGGACCGATTTCAAAAGAAGCAGAAATGGTCAGGTCTTTACGTGATTTCTTTTTCTTAGCCACATTTCCATTTGCGAAGAGCGAGTGCTTTGCGGGTCGGACGACCCTTGCTGTCTTTCATTGGTCCTTTTACTCCACCCATACGAGCACAAAAGGATCTCTTACGACCAGCAGCTTTTTTTGTTTTAGGGTTAGGTGCAGGTGGCTTGAGATCAGCACCTTCTTTGTTCTTGAAGTACTTCCTACCTTTGGCTGTTAAGCCTCCAGTAGAACTTTTGTGTTCTTTACGCATGAGATTTAGAAGGAGTATTTTACACCAGCTTTGGTGCCATAGCTATTGACATCATCAAAGGCAGCTGACAGCTCACCATAGATAGATACATTTTCACTAGCGTTGACAGAACCAAAGATCTTACCAGTCAGTTTGGTCTCTTGCTCACCAGCATCAGGGACATACAAGGTAGGACCAGCTTGAAGGCCCCAGCTACCTACATCACCGCTGCCTTCATAGCCAACGTGGAAGTCTGTAGCATGGCCTTGGAAGTCAGAGCCAGTAAAACCAGCATTGTTCTCAATGTTGGCATAGGGACCTGCGATTGCAGGAGCAGCAGCAAAGAGTAGTGCGGAGGAAATAGCGATTGTTTTCATGATTTTGTTTTTGTTTTGGGTTAATTAAACTTTAATGTTAGAGCGTTCAAGTTTACGCATCACATCCATGCGATACGCATCATCATTGTCATAGCGAGGATCATTCATATCACGAACAACCTCTGCCATACTACGATATGCTTGGCCAGTTGAAGACTGTTTACCAGTCACTAGCTCAGGAGTACGTCCCACTGCGTCTTCATACTGACCGACTAATGCCTTAACAGCAAAACGGACAGCAGCTTGATTAGCAGTGTTGATTACTTCATCAAATGCTAGTACATCTTCTTCAGGGAGATTCTCTGAAGCCCACTGAACTACTTCAGCATAGCCTTCGTCACCACCAGCAATATCTTTGATGTCACTAATCTCTGATTCAGACAGAACACTAGCAGCATCATCATATCCTAGCTCAGATCGAAGACCACCCAGGTAAGCATCAATGGTTTCATCAGATGATGTGCGTCGGAGATGGGAAACAAGGAACAAGGCTATGTTAGTACGCTCCACAAGAGAGCGAAGGCGTGTCATGGTGATGTCCAGCATTCGCCTTTCATCTCCATCTAAGCCTGACAGGAGGATGCTGAGGTGATCAAGGAATACAACACGCACCTCAAGCCCGGTGGCAAGGTACTCAATTCTGTTGTATATGACATCAGGATCAAAAGAACCAAACCCATCGAAAAGAAAAAGATTCCAATTAGAAAAAGAATCCTGAAACGACTGGGTGAGAGTAGATCGGTCATGTTCTCCTAAGTGCAATGGTTTACCAACAGCAGAGGACATCAGTCCAAGGGCTGTTCGACGGTTAGATTCTTCAAGTGCCACGTAACCGACCCGCTCGCCTTGACGTAACAAGTCAGTTGCGAGGTGACGACAAAAGCTGCTCTTCCCGATCCCACTTCCTGCAGTAATCGTAACAAGTTCGCCGTATCGTATACCGTGAAGTTTCTGTTGGAGGCCGTCAAAGGGGTACTCATGAG
>JACKZZ010003431.1_pt1 | contig 27556 bp, 25 predicted proteins | sample 8027871 | NCBI WGS metagenome assembly JACKZZ01 (sample SAMN15724774, study PRJNA655200) | protist metagenome | isolation source: fluorescence activated cell sorting (FACS) single amplified genomes of... | place: USA: West Boothbay Harbor, Gulf of Maine | collected 2000-07-19 | reverse complement strand
ATGTTGTAAGCGTCGATCTTGAAGTTGGATCGAGCGAAAATATTTTTAGGGCCAATGGTCAGACAATAAAATTTGCTGGATTTATGTCTGTATATATTGAAAATCAAGAAAATGATGATTCCACAAGTAATTCTAAAAAACTACCGCCACTTGAAGTGGGAGAACAACTCAATGTTAATAGTATTCATGGTATTCAACATTTTACAGAACCTCCTCCAAGATATAGCGAAGCAAGTCTAGTAAAAACCTTGGAAGAATTTGGTATTGGAAGACCATCTACTTATGCAAGCATAATATCAACACTTCAAGAAAGAGATTACGTATTGTTAGATAAAAAACGTTTCACTCCTACAGATGTTGGCAATGTAGTGATTGATTTTCTAACAGAACATTTCAGTAATTATGTTGATTATGATTTTACAGCTCATCTTGAAACAGAACTTGATGATATTGCTGCTAACAAAAAAGACTGGATTAAAGTGTTGAAATCTTTTTGGGAAGATTTCGATAAAAAGGTAAAAGAGAAAAGTGAGCTGGATAGAACCAAAATCACCCAAAAGTCCATTGATGAGGATTGTCCAAAATGTGGCAAACCTTTACTTTCAAAACTTGGTAGACGTGGAAACTTTATCGCTTGTTCTGATTATCCAGAATGTAAGTTTACTAGGAGTGCAAATGGAGACCTTCCTCAGGAGCCTAAGGTCGTTGGTAAAGATAAGCAAACAAATATTGATGTTCTTCTTCTTATCGGACCTTATGGGCCATATCTTCAGCTCGGTCTACAAGATGAAGATTCAAAAACAAAACCGAAACGTGTAACCATTCCTCCTACCATTCCTTTAGCTGACTTAAATGAAGAAATTGCACAAAAATTGATATCTCTTCCACGAGATCTAGGCATCCACCCCGATACAGGTAAAAAGATTATCGCCAATATTGGTCAATTTGGGCCTTATGTTAACCATAATGGAAAATTTAAGGCAATCCCTAAATCTGATGATATTTTTGAGATTTCGCATGATGATGCTGTGGAATTGTTAAAGCCACTAAGAAGAATTGGTATTGACCCAATAACGAAATCAACCGTTGATGTTTACAAAGGTAGATTCGGGTTTTATCTTCAAAGAGATGCAATCAAAGTCAATATTGCCAAGAATTTAAACTACGAAAATATTAATTTAGAAAAAGCAATTACACTTATAAACAAGAAGGAAGTAGAGGAGCAAGAAAGTAAAAAGAAAGGGAAGAAAAAGAAAGGGAAAAAGTAATTTTAATTAGTTAATTAATTGACTTACTTTATTCATTATTGATTCTTTTTTTATCCACTTTTTCACCCGCTGCGCATCTGCAAACCTAGTAAGGGTTCCATAAGAGTTTAAAAAGATCATTATTACTGGCTCATTACTGATTGTTGCTTGCATAACTAAACATCTCCCGGCATCCCTAGTAAAACCAGTTTTTGATAATCCAATATCCCAAGTACCCTTTCTTACTAATCTGTTTGTATTTACAAAATCAATTTTACTTTTGCGCTTACCTATTGTGAAAGTCTCTTGAGAGGTTGTAGTTATCTCTCTAATGAGTGGATATTGATATGCCGCCTCAACCATCCTTACAAGATCTCTTGCTGTAGACTTATTTTTTTTATTTAAGCCCGAAGGATCTGCAAACCTACTATTGTGCATACCTAATTTAAGAGCTTTTATATTCATTGCTTTTATGAACCCTTTTTTGCCTGAAGGGTAGGCTCTACTGAGAGCAGATGCTGCCCTATTATCAGAGGACATTAAAGAAATTTTTAATAAGTCATAACCTGATATTGACGTTCCGATTGGAATTCGTGAACCCGTTCCCTTTAATCTATCAATATCTTGTTTTGAAATCTTAATTTTTTTGTTCAAATCTATTTTAGAATCCAAGATAACCATTGCCGTCATTAATTTTGTTAGAGATGCTATTGATGCCTCTGAATAAGCATTCTTTTGATATATGACTTTGCCATTATTTTGATTTACTACCATCGCTTTGGCTGACCTTACTTTTGGGTCAGATTTATATTTTGCAAATTTGGAATTTAAATTATCAAACTGGTTATCGGCAGAGGTATTAAATGAAATACTAAGGAAGAAAAATATTGAAGATAAAAAACCTATGATTTTATGCATTAATAACTCTAATCCTCGTTTATACTTAATTTAAATTATACAATTTTTTTTTATGAAGCAATATGAAAAATACACTTTTATTTAAAAGATATTTAAATGACATATCCTGACAACATTATTTATACAAATGACCATGTTTGGTTTAAACCTTATGAAAACAATTTTATTCTTGGTATTACCCATTTTGCACAAGATTTACTTGGTGACGTCGTTTATATAGAAATAAAAAAAGCAAGTGAGTTTAAAAAGTCTCAAGCACTTGGATCTATTGAATCAGTAAAAACTGCATCAGATATCATTGCACCTGAAAATGGAAAAATAGTTTTAATTAATTCTGAAGTAGAGTCATCACCAGAAAAAATAAATGAGGCACCTTTCGAACATTGGATATGCCAAGTAAATTTTTATAACAATATCAATAAGGCTGACTTTCTTTCAAAAGATGCTTACTTGAAACTTATAAAAACTTAATTTTGTTTTACATCAATAGTTTGAATGTTGTATCCACGGTCTTTAAAATATTGAAATCTTTTTCTAGCTAACTTTTTATCATCTTCATCAGTTGATACCATCTCAAATAAATTCAAGTATCTGTTAAAACCATCAATCATTTTATTTGAGATATTTATGATTGTGTCATCCATCCAATCGATATCTTTATTACTTATTGTAATTTTATTAAAGTAATGATGATTATTTTCTTCATGAGGAAAAAATTCGCTTAAATTGTTACTCCATAAATAATTTGAGAGAATTTTTAATTGCTCATTATTTGCACAATAAATTAGAGAATTTTTTTTCTTGTTTAATCTCTCCGGAAGCATTGAGCATATGAATTCAATTTTATTCTCAACATTAAAAAAAAATTTAATATTGGTCATAGTATATTAATTTAGTTTTTTAGTTTTATGGATTAAGAATTGACTCAATAAACTAACAGGTCTTCCTGTAGCGCCTTTATTTGATCCGGAATTCCAAGCAGTTCCAGCAATATCAATATGTGCCCAAGTATATTTTTTTGTAAATCTTGATAAAAAACAAGCTGCCGTAATACTCCCCGCTGCTCTTCCTCCTATATTTGCTATATCAGCAAAATTACTATTTAAAAGAGGTTGATACTCTTCCCAAAGCGGCATGCGCCAAGCTTTGTCAATTGATTCATTCCCTGCTTTAAGCAAATCATTTGCGAGTGCATCATTTTCACTAAAAACTGCTGATGCATGATGCCCAAGTGCGATAACACATGCGCCTGTGAGCGTTGCGATATCAATGACTGTATCCGGTTTGTATCTCTCAGCATAAGTCAATGCATCGCAAAGAATTAACCTCCCCTCAGCATCAGTATTAAGTATTTCGATTGTTTTTCCTGACATACTTTTTACGATATCACCTGGTTTGACTGCTATCCCATCTGGCATATTTTCACATGCAGGAATTAATCCAACTACATTAAGTGGTAGATTTAACTGGCCTATTGTTTTCATGACCCCCAGAACAGTTGCAGCGCCACACATATCATATTTCATTTCATCCATTGCAGCGCCTGGCTTCAAAGATATCCCTCCTGAATCAAATGTAATACCTTTACCGACCAATACAATAGGTTTTTCTGATTTTTTGCCTTTTTTATGTTCCATAATAATAAATTTTGGCTCTTCTCTACTTCCTTTGGCAACTGATAAGAAAGACCCCATTTTCAATTGCTGTATCTGCTTAAGATTTAGAATCGTTGATTTCATCTTATAATCTTTAGCAATTTTTTTTGATTGATTAGCTAAATAAGTAGGAGTACAAATATTTGGAGGTAAATTTCCTAAATCTTTGGTTAAATTAGCCCCCTCCGCAATAGCTTGCCCCTCTTTTATTTCTGATTTAATTGCTGCATTGTCAGGCTTATTTGCTTGGAAAATTATTTGATACTGTTTATTTAAGACTTTTTTATCAGATTTAAGTGAATTTATTTCATACAATCCATCTATAGCCGCTCTTGTAAATAGTTTGGATGCAAAACCTTCATTAATTTTTTTATTAGAAAATTGACAAAGTGGTAAAACTATCGTGCTGCATTTAATAGATTTTATTGACCTGATAATGTTTGTTGCTGATTTTAAAACATCCTCTCTTGAAATATCATTTTGGTTTTGAACGCGAACCAAACCCAATCTTTTATAATTGCTATTAATGTGAGAAATACTGACCGAGGCTATTGGCTTCGATAGATCATCTAATTTTATAATTGAATCTACTTTATCCTGAAAACTTTTATCTAAGTTAAGCGATGAACACAGCTTATTGTTCTCGTTAATAGCCAATATGATAATATCAGCTGATAAATTTGAAATTGAATCTGATTTTAGTTGAAATTTCATTTAACATTCCTTAATGTTGTCTTTAAGAATTAAACTTATTGTAAATGCTATATAAAACAAAATTAAATAAAGAGTTATTTTATACAGCTGTATCAACAATCCTTATATTAACTGGCGTGGTCGTCGCTCAAAGAATTGTTTATGTTTTTCGTCTTGCAGCAAAGGGTATTATACCTAACGATACGATTGATACGATTTTAGTTTTTAACTTATTAAAACATCTTCCTCTTTTACTATCAATTACCTTATTTTTAACTATCCTAATGGCACTGAGCAGATGGTATAAGGATAGTGAAATGATTGTTTGGCTTAGTTCCGGATTAAGTCTTTCAAAACTTATAAAACCTATAATTTATTTTTCAATTCCTACCATTCTATTGATTGGTTTTCTCTCTTTTTTTGTAAGCCCGTGGGCAGTCCAAAAAGTAGAGGAATATAAAAATGGATTAAAAACACGTGACGAATTCTCAGCAATAAGTCCAGGAATTTTCAAAGAGTCTAAGTCTGATAACAGAATTTTATATGTTGAGGGATTCAGTGAATTAGGCAATACAGTAAATAATATCTTTGTTCAATCATATCAAAATGGAAAGCTCGGCGTTATGGTCTCAACAAAAGGAAAGAGGATTACTACGGAAAAAGGTGAAAATTATATTGTTCTACTTGATGGAAAAAGATATGAAGGTGGAAGAGAAACAAAGGAGTTTACTACCATTAAGTATAAAGAATATGGTGTTTTAATTGAAAAGGATATCCCCTCTCTCTCAACTGTCAGTGCAAGAGTCTCAAAAATGGAAGCAAAAAAAACTACAGAGCTTCTTGCTAATATCAAAGATCATAAATTTCAAGCTGAGTTTCTATGGCGACTTTCACTTCCAATATCAACATTTATTCTAATTATAATAGCGATACCATTAAGTTTTAATAACCCTAGGTCTGGAAGGTCCATAAATATAATTGCTGCTATATTACTTTTCGTTATTTATAATAATGCTGTAAGTATTTCAAATAGTTTGATTGCTACAGGACAGCTCAGTATCTGGCTTGGATCATGGCTTTCTCATTTCATTTTTCTAAGTATTGCAATTTATTTAATTTATAGAAGATCTCTAAACCTTGAGTTGATACCAAACTTTATTTCAAAAAAGAATAAATAATGAATCAAATTACTAAATATCTAAATATAGAACTGTTCTTAGGTATTACTTTATTTTTGTTTGGAGGTATTTGTCTTTTTTCATTCTTTGAGTTTATTCAAGAAATTTCTGACTTAGATGATAAAAAGTATGGCGTTACTCAAGCAATCGTGTATGTCTTACTTACAATACCAGGTCATATTTATAAACTTATTCCTACAGCTGTTTTGATCGGTGCGATGTATACCTTTGGGCAATTATCTCATCAATCAGAATTAATTATTTTAAGATCAAGTGGCTTATCGATTAAAAAAATTGCAAAAGCCGTTATGCCAATTGCTATTTTCTTTAGTCTTCTTACTTTTGCTGTCGGAGATTTGATTACTCCTAATAGCGAAAAAAATGCTCAACAGCTCAAGATAAGTGCTACTAATTCATCAATCAGCATGGAATTCAAATCAGGTTTTTGGATGAAGGATGGAAATAATTTCGTCAATATTGAAAATGTTCTACCTGATGCGACATTATCAAAAATTCATATATATGAATTTGACGATCAGTTTAATTTGCGGACAATTATTGATGCCAAACAAGGTAAATTTGAAAATGGAAATTGGGATTTAAGTGAAATATCAGTAAAGAATTTTATAGGCGATGAAGTAGTCACTGAAGAAATTACCAAAGGAAATTGGAAATCATTGATACGACCAGAAATGATGAATGTTTTAATTATTTCACCAGATAAAATGTCTATATTTAATTTAATAAAGTTTATCAATTATCTTAAACTTAATGACCAGAGATCATCAAAATATGAGACCGCGCTATGGGAAAAGTTAATTAATCCATTAATGCCTATCGTTATGATTTTATTTGCTCTTCCATTTGGATTTTTGCAGCAACGATCAGGTGGTAAATTCCTAAAAATGTTTATTGGAATTTCAATTGGGATTGCCTATCAAATAATCAATACCCTATTTCGTCACCTAGGCCTTTTAAATGACTGGCCACCTTTTTTGAGTTCCTTGCTTCCTTCTTTCTTATTTTTATCATTAGGAATTTATATGATTATGAAATTCGAACGTCTCTAATTTTTACACCGATCATTAAATCATGTAAATATTGTTTAGCCCCAAATAAAATATTCATATAAAAAATAAAGAAAAGAATTAAACCTATACAAACTAAGAAAAATCTTAATACACATAAAAATAGTCTATTTTTTTCTGGAAGATCGAGCTTAATTTTCCATGCCCTCATTGATAAAGTCTGCCCTCCGTGATACCAAGACAAAATAAAATAAATTCCAGAAGATAACCACAAAATAAATTGAAAAAGATAGCGATGATTTGATGCATTGATATCAGTTAAGTAGATTACGCTAAATGCTACTAAAAACCAAAGTGCTATTTGAATAAATAACTCATAAACAAAACAACAATAGAGTCTTAAAATATAATTAATAGTCATTCATTTAGTTTTTACTTATTTTTTAATTTATGAATAATCGGAATCATAGTCATTGCAATTAAACAACCTAATGCTGTTCCAAACGCTAAGGCCCAATTCAAGCTCACTGCACCGCCCATAAAATCACTTACAGTATTTCCAAGTCCTGCTCCAATTATCGCTCCTAACCCTACCTGAAAACGTTTTGGCAAATACTTTTCTAACCCAAGCCCAAAAAAAGCTCCAGCCAACATGACTCCATTATCTACAATGCCAAATAAAACGGCATCTTTAAAAAGTTGAAGAAATTCTTCTGTGAACATAACATCCCCTAAGAGATTAAAAAAAATTTAAAAATTAAAAATTAATTCGATTACTTGATTACCAATTATAATTGAATGAATGAATACACAAGATAAAAATTTTAAGATAGATGAAGATGGGTTTATATATTGTGCTAATCAAATTGACTCTCCTAATCATGACTCAAGGCCATTAAATCAAAAAATTTCATTAATTGTTATTCATTCCATCAGTTTACCGCCAAACAAATTTGGTAATTCATATATAGAGGATTTTTTTACAAATAAACTTGATGTCAACGAAGATCCATATTTTAAAAAAATTCAACACTTAAATGTTTCCTCACATTTTTTAATTAAAAGAAAAGGTGAACTAATACAGTTTGTTTCTTGCCATAAAAGAGCTTGGCATGCAGGTGCATCATCTTGGAAAGATGTAAATAACTGTAATGACTTTTCAGTCGGAATTGAGTTGGAAGGTTCAGATATAATGAAATATGAGGATATACAATACGAAGTTTTAATAAAACTCATAAAATCTTTGTATGAGAGTTATCCTATAGAAGATATTGTTGGTCACAACGATATTTCTCCAGGAAGAAAAACGGATCCAGGTAAATTTTTTGACTGGAATATTATTAAATCGGAAGGTTTTAATGTTTAACAAATTAATTATTATATTTTTATCTTTTACTCTTTTTAGTTGCGGCGAAGAGGAAGTCACAGAAAAAAAGAAGCAAAGGATAATCAATGTTACTTCAACAACAGTTCAAATTTATAATTTTAAGGATCAGGAATCAGCCATTGGAACTATTGAAGGCTTGATGGACCCCACAATAAGGTCAGAAATCTCAGCTTCAGTGAAAAAAATATATACCAAAACAGGCTCCATCCTAAAAAAAGGGGATCTTGTAGCACAACTTGATAATCAAGATTATCGCTATCAACTTGAGTTAGCTGAAGCTGAATTAAGTCAGCTCAAAATCCGTTTAAGTGGTCAAAACAAAACCTATCAAAGAAATTCCGAGTTAGTTGATGAAAATTTTATATCGCCAAATGCACTAGATGAAATTATTAATCAAAAAAATGAAACAGAAGAATTAATTAAAATATCAGAAGCCAGAGCTAAAATTGCAAAATATAGGCTCAGCAAAGCTAAAATTTATTCTCCAATAAACGGAAAGGTAGAAAAACAAATAGCATCAATAGGAGACTTTCTTAAAATAGGTGATCCGATTATCCAGATTATGAGTAATGATCGATTAAGAGCCCATGTTCCTTTTCCAGAAAAATTAGCGAGAAAATTGAAGCCAGGCTTACCTATTGAATTAGAAAGCCCTATAGTAGAAGAAAAAATTATAGTTAAAATAGCGGAATTAAAACCTCAATTAATTTCGGATAGTCTTGCAATAGATGTTATCGCAGATATTGTAAATCAACCCAACTGGCAAGCAGGAGGAAGTGTTAGAGGAACGGTAGTTTTCAAAGAAATAAGTAATTTGAGTGTTCCTGAACAAAGCATAATTCTAAGACCAGCTGGACAAGTTGTTTATGTAATTAAAGATAACGTTGCATTGGAAACAGTTGTTCAAACAGGAATTACTCAAGATGGTTTTACTGAAATTACTTCCGGTTTAGAGCTCAATGAAATTGTAGCTGTGGATGGAGCTGCATATCTCACAAATAATGCTGCAGTTAACATTACTCAAAAAAAATAATGTCACTTCCTGAAATTTCAATAAGAAGACATGTTTTAGCTTGGATGGTTTCGGGCATATTTATTCTTCTTGGTATTATTGGTTTTCAAAAAATTGGGATTGATAAGTTTCCCATGGTTGAGTTTCCAATTTTATCAATCACTACTTCACTTGAGGGTGCAAATCCTGAAATTATAGATTCAAGCATAACCAATATTATTGAAAATGCTGTCAATACTACACCAGGGATTGAGTCGATAAGATCTGAATCCTCACCTGGTGTTTCCGTCGTGAGCGTAACTTTCAATTTAGATAAAGATATTGAGGTAGCTTTTAACGAAATTCAATCAAAAGTTAGTGAGGTTGTTCGCCGGCTTCCTAAAGATATCGTTCCTCCATCTGTAAGAAAAGTTGAAACAAATGCAAATGCAATAATGTGGTTATCTCTGACTGGAAATAGGACAATTCAACAGCTCAATTTATATGCAGCAAATATCTTAAAGAAAAAAATTGAAACCGTTGATGGGGTAGGTGAAATAAGATTAGGGGGCAAAAGAGATAGGACTTTACGAATAAATCTTCTTCCCGAAAAAATGGCTGCACTCAAAATTTCAGCTGAAGATCTTATCACTGCCTTCAACAATGAACATATTCAGTTTCCAGGGGGATTTTTAGTAAGATCAAAATCAGAAAAAATGTTTAAGTTAGATTTGGAGTTTCACAAAGTTGAAGAAATCCAAGAAATGATTATTGCTTACAGAGACGGTGGTGCTATCAAGATAAAAGATATTGCTGAAGTAGAGGACGGGCTCGATGACTATAGAGAAACAGCAAGATTTAACGGGGAATCCAGCATTGGTCTAGGTATTGTAAAAATAGCTAATACCAATACTGTGAATATTATTGAAAAAGTAAGAGAAAAAATTGAGACTGAAATTTCTCCAAATCTACCTCCTGGGCTTAAGATTCAATACTCAACAGATGACTCTATTTACATCAAGTCTATGGTTAAATCTTTACAGGAACACATCATAGAAGGAACAATTCTCGCATCTTTAATTGTTCTTCTTTTTCTTGGTTCAATTAGGTCCACCCTCATAATTGCAGTAGCTATACCAATCTCCCTTTTAGGGGCAATAGCCATAATGTATTTTTATAATTTCACTTTTAATAGTATGACCCTATTAGCATTAATTCTTCTCATTGGTATTGTAGTTGATGACTCAATTGTAGTCCTTGAAAATATCTTTAGGCACCACAAAAAAATAGATAAAAATATCTTTAATGCTTCAGTGAATGGAAGCAATGAAGTTGTTTTTGCAGTTCTCGCCTCATCTATTGCTTTGGTATGTATTTTTGGTCCTGTAATCTTTATGGAAGGTATAGTAGGTCGTTTTTTTGAATCTTTTGCAATTGTAGTTACTAGTGGCATTCTTGTTTCTTTAATAGTATCCCTTACATTAACGCCAATGCTATGTTCCAAATTTTTAGCCAACCAAGAAAAAAATATTTCTTGGTTATCAAGTTTTGACAAAGTTTTTACTAAGCTAGAAAATAATTATAAGAAAATTCTAACTTGGTCATTAAACCATCGCTGGAAGGTACTTCTTTTAAGCTTCTTAATTGTATTATCAAGTGGTTTCTTTTTTTCAAAAGTTGAAAAGACCTTTTTACCTGAACAAGATGAAAGCAGATTTAGTGTTAGATTCAAAACTCCCCTTGGATCTAATATGAACTATACCTACCAAAAACTTCTTGAAATTGAGGAAGTTCTAAATAAGTACGATGATGTTACCAAAGGTGTATTTTCTTCAATTGGTCTTGGAAGTAGAGGTCAAGTTAATTCTGGATATATCAGCGTGATGCTCAAAGATAAATCAGATCGTCAACTATCTCAGTCAGAAATTATTAAAAAAATTAAAGTTGATTTTGACTCCTTAACTGGAGTAAAAGCATTTATTTCAGCCCCCTCTATTGCAGGTGGAAGAAGATCAGAACCACTTCAATTTTCGCTTATAGGCCCAAATATTGAAACTGTTTCATCCCTCGCAGATGAATTGCTATTTAATTTATCCGAAATGGATGGTTTAGGAAGAATTGATTTAGATTTACAACTAAGTTTACCTCAGATGAATCTTCAGATAGATAGAGAAAGGGCTGCAAGTTTTGGTATCAGTGCATCAAATATTGCAAATTCAATCTCTGTATTCAGTAATGGTCTCGATGTTGCAAGATTCAATGATGATCCAGGAGATGGTCAAAGATATGATATAAGAATGAAAGCTAAAGATGGTTTAATAGAAGAGATAACTGACCTTAAAAAAATAAACTTAAAAAGCAACACGGGTGAACTTGTAAGGCTTGATTCTATCGCAAGCTTTAAAGAAACGCTTGGGCCGGCAGTGATGGGTAGACAAGATCTTCAATACTCTGCTAACTTTTATGCAAACCCAACGATTTCACTTGGTGAGGCAGTAAAGGCGGTAAACAATGTTAGTGAGAAAATTCTACCCAGTGAATATTCAATTAAGCTAGTTGGGCAAGCGAAAGAATTTGCTAAAACAACAAGTAATATTATTTTTGCTTTTTCCTTAGCAACAGTTCTTTTATATATGGTTCTATCGAGCCTCTTTAACTCATTCTTTCAACCATTAATTATTATGCTTGCTCAACCTCTAGCAATTATTGGTGGTGTAGTTTTATTATGGATTACTGGAAACAGCCTTAATATATACTCAATGATTGGAATGGTTTTATTAATAGGTTTGGTCGCCAAAAATTCAATCTTATTGGTTGATATGACTAATCAAATTAAGGCTAAAGGTAAGAAAACTAATCAAGCGCTTCTAGAAGCCTGTCCTATCAGGTTAAGGCCTGTTCTAATGACTTCACTGACTCTTATACTTGCTCTTTTGCCTGCAGCTATGGGTTATGGAGCAGGATCCGAAACTAATGGTCCATTGTCAGTTGCTGTTATAGGAGGCATGATATCTTCTACTTTACTTACTTTAGTTGTAATTCCTTCTGCTTACTCATTATCATTAGATTTTATAGAAAGAAAGAAGACTAAGTCTTAATTAGTTTATCAATAATTAAGGTTCCTACTAGATCTCCCTCTACATTTACTGTTGTTCGAAAAGTATCTAGTAATCTATCCATAGGAATTAGTATTCCCAATGCCTCAAGGGGAAGCCCTAATACCTGAAGCACCATTGCCATCGTGACCATTCCGGCACTTGGGATTCCAGGCGCGCCAATTGATGCAATCATTGCAATAAAAAATAAAATAAACTGTTGGGATATTGAAAAATCTAAGCCGACTAAATTAGCAATAAATAATGCTGCCGCTGCTTCATACATTGCAGTGCCATCCATATTCATAGTTGCACCGATTGGTAGAACAAAATTAGAAACATCTTTTGAGGCACCAAAATTATCTTGAGATGCTTTTAGTGTAATCGGAAGTGTTGCGCTACTTGAGCTGGTGGCAAATGCAGAAATAAATGAAATTCTGCCTCCTCTCCATAATGAAAGAATATTAATTCTGCTAAACAAAAATAAAAGCGTTGGTAAAAAGACAACGCCATGAAACAAAATGATGCCGATGACGACCAACATAAAAATTCCAAGTTGAGAAAATATAGATAAGTTTTGGCTTATAACCATATTTACAAGTAAACCAAATATTCCAAATGGAGCAATAAACATTATCCAGTTTACAATCTTGAAAATTATTTCATAAAAGCTTTTAAAAAAATCTCTCGCTGAACTTAATGCTTTATTTTTTTCATTAAGGGTTATGCCGATCATAATAGAAAATACAATGAGCGGTAATATTTTCCCTTCAGCTAACGAAGCAAAAGGATTTTCAAATAATCCTAAAATAAATTGATAAATAAAATCTTTAAATGAGAGCACCTCAGAGGTTGTCACTTCATTTAATTGCCAAGCATCAATTGAAATACCTACACCGGGTTTAAAAAAATTCATTGCTAACATCGCAATAAATACGGCAAAGAACATGGTTCCAGCAAAATATAGTAATGTAGATTTCCAAATTTTACCTGCCTGATTTGAAGAAGCTAGATTAGAAATACCATTAACGATTGAAAAAAATACTAGAGGAACTAAAATCATTTTCAAGGCTGTAATAAAAATTTGCCCCGCCAAAATTGATATATCTGAAATATATTGAAGAACGATGGAATCAGGAAAATTTTTTATAATTATTCCAACCAAAATACCTAAAAATGCCGCGAGTAAAATATATTTATTTGCATTTTTCATTAATTCTCTCTCTCCATGACTGCCCCAAAAAAACCGTCTGTATCATTTTTTAAGGGATTAAGTTTTAAATACTTTTCTTCATCGATAACTATTCCATATTTTTTAAGTATTACAGATTTTGGTAAGAGTTTAAAATTTGAATTTTCTAATAAAAACTTTTCTACTTGTAATTCATTTTCTTCATCTAATAAGCTACATGTTGCGTATATTAATAAACCTTTTTTTTTGCATAATCTTGATGCTGATTTGAGAATATTTCTTTGCTTGTCAACTAATTCCATTAGAGACTTCTCAGAATGTTTCCATTTTAAATCTGGGTTTCTCCTTAAGGTACCAAATCCAGTGCAAGGGGCATCAACAAGGACTCGATCAAACTTTTCTTTTAATCTTTTTATTTTATTATCATTTTCACTTGAAATTCTTTGTATAGAAATATTTGAAGCACCAGATCTTTTTAATCGAATTTTTAGATTGTCTAGTCTTTTCCCTGAAACATCAAAGCTATAAATCCTTCCTGTATTTTTCATTAAAGATGCTATCGCGAGTGTTTTTCCTCCTGCTCCGGCACAGAAATCTGCAACCATGTGTCCTCTTTTTGGGTCTACCAAATACGATAATAATTGACTCCCTTCATCCTGAACCTCAATATCGCCCTCTAAAAAGAGGGGAAGCCTTTGTATATAGCTTCCTCTCGGTAATTTAATACCTAAAGGTGATAAATTTGTTTTGGAAATTTGTTCTTTTTCTTCGTTAAAAGTATCTTTGAGTTCGGAAATTACTTTATTTCTATTTTTTTCTTTTAAAGTATTTACTCTGATGCATAGCTGAGCAGGCAACAAAAGAGAGTTTGCTATTTGAGTAGCAAGTTTTTCTTTATATTGTCTAATTAACTTCAACCAAAACCATTCAGGTAGACTTAATTTTTTTGACAGATTTATATCTTTTAACTTTACTGACTTAATTTCTGATAGCCACAGGCTATCTTCTTCACTTATATGGGGTGACAAATCCCTTACACTTCTTCCTTGAAGTTTAACCAGATAAACTAAAATTAATTTAAAGGGATTACTTGTTGCCCCTAAAGTTTCTAAATAACTTTTATTTCTAATGACATTGTAGTATGTCTCCGCGATTAATGACCGTTCGTACTTTCCAATATTTTTATTTTTTTTAAAAAAATTACTTAACTGTGAGTCAGCTGAAAAATTATTTTCAAAACTATTTGTCAAAACTTCAGCACATAAATTTAGAGAAAATTTATTCATTTAATTTTTCAATACCAAATTTGTTTTTTTTATTTTTTGATCTATCATGAGCCCCCCCTTCAGTTTGAACCTTATCTTAATTGGAATTCTGTAATTTTCTTTTGAAAGCCAAATAAAATGTTCTGAATTTTTTACTAAAGGAACTATCCCTTCGTATAGTTCAGTCAAATAAACATTTCCATTTATTGTAATTTTTTCATCTTTTATTTTTTTATATTCAACCCTTCTAATTTTTTTTCCTTCTATAAAATCAAAGGTGTACTTAGGTTTAGATTCTTCAAAGTGAAATTGTAAAAATAACGTTGGAATATCTAATAAATTGCCAACAAATTTTTTTTCTGTCGTTTGTTTTTTATAGTCAACTTTAAGGTTATCTTTTTTTCTATCGAATACTACAAGAATATTTTTCTTTGGTTTTTTAAGATCTTTAACCTGAAATGTTTCAAATAATAGACCTTTTTTTGTAATTAGCCCTTCACTTTTTAACGTCTTATTACCGTAGAGCTTAAGAAATTTTTTAGTAAGTAGTTGAATATTTATATTGTAAATTTTACTTTTACTTTTACTTTTACTTTTAAACTTTAAATTTATTTCGCCTGACAGTATTTGAGTTTTTTCTATGTCAACATTTCTTAATTTAATGAATTGGAAGAGTTCATAGTTGATAAAAAAATCTTCTGGTAGTTTATTAGAAGCTAGTAGGCCATTAGAGATAACACACAGAACTAATAAAAATCTAGCTAATTTGTATTTGCTTATCATTCAAGTCTTTTTTGGTTATTTTACCAATCTCAAAAACAACTTCTTTTGATTTTCTAAGCGAAGTAATGACTTTATCTTTGATCTCTTCCTTAACAATTAGGACCATTCCAATTCCACAATTAAATGTTTTAAACAACTCTTGATTGTTTAAGTTAGCCTCAGATTTTATCCATTTGAATAAATAGGGCATCTCCCAAGAGTCTATGTTAACAACTGCTTTAAAATTATTCGGAATTACTCTCGGAATATTTTCTTCCAATCCACCACCGGTTATATGTGCTATGGCATTAATTTTTTCTGTCTTTAGTAATTCAAGTATTGATTTTGTATAAATTTTTGTTGGCATCATTAATACTTCACCTAATGTTTTGTTTTCAAAATTTGAATTAAGGTTAGCTTTATTTTCTATAATTATTTTTCTAATTAATGAATAACCGTTTGAATGTGCGCCGGATGAGCTAATCCCCAATAAAATATCTCCTTCATTCACATTTGTACCGTCTATTATTTTTTTCTTATCAACAGCACCAACACAAAAACCTGCCAAGTCATACTCATTTCCCTTATACATGCCAGGCATTTCTGCAGTTTCACCACCAACTAAAGAACAATTTGCTAATTTACAACCATCACTAATCCCTTTAATAACTTTTTCTGTAATTTCAGTATTTAATTTCCCACAAGCAAAATAATCCAAAAAGAATAAAGGCTCAGCACCCTGAACTATTATATCGTTGACACACATTGCAACTAAATCCTGACCTATAGTGTCATGTTTATTGAGCTCAAAGGCTAGCTTAAGTTTTGTTCCAACACCATCGGTACCTGAAACTAGAACAGGATTGTTAATATGTTTAGGCATTTCAAACATGGATCCAAACCCCCCTAAACCGCTTAAAACTTCTTTTCTAAAAGTTGATTTCGCATGAGGTTTGATTTTTTCAACGAGTTTATTACCAGCATCTATATCAACACCTGAGTCTTTATAAGTAATAGAGCTTTTTGATTTATTTTGGGGCAATTTGATTAAATCCTTATTAGATTAGCGTGATTAAGTATAGTAAGATTTTAACTTAATTTTACTCAATAGGCATACGACGATTTAGATAACAATGGATCAACTTTTACTTAATATACATCCTTCCTCTGAAAAGACCTTAGACAATTTTATAATTGGAGATAATTTTGAGGCAATAAGTACTTTTAAAGACTTCGTTAGTAATAAAAATATACAATTTTTATATCTATGGGGTCTTAAGGGCTCAGGAAAGTCACACTTATCCGAAGTGGTCAAAAGAAATAATATTCTAGTTATTGAAGACATTGACACTTATAAAGATTTTGAACAAATTAATGCATTTAATTTATTTAATGAATGCAAAGAAACTAATAATAAACTTTTTGTAACTGGTGGCAATTCACCAAAAAATATGGGATTACGAGAAGATTTAGCAAGCAGGCTCAGCTGGGGTTTGGTTTATCAAATCAAAGCATTAACAGATGATGAAAAAAAATTAGCTTTATTAAGTCATGCAAAGCGCAAAGGAATGTTGTTTGATACCAAAGTCATTGAATATTGTATGAGAAATTTAAAAAGGGATTTACATTATTTAATTTCAACGCTTGATGCTCTGGATCATTGGTCCTTAAAAACAAAAAAACCCATTACCATTCAGCTGCTAAAAAAACTTCTTAATAAATAAGATTTTTTTAATTAATGTCTAATAAGGTAATCAAATGCACCCAGGGCTGCTTTTGATCCCTCACCCATCGCTATTATAATCTGCTTATAGGGGATAGTTGTGACGTCACCTGCAGCAAAAACACCCGGCATTGAAGTTTCTCCGTGGTCATTAATTTCTATTTCACCGTATTGACTTAATTTTATATCGTCTTTTAGCCATTCACTGTTTGAAATTAAACCAATTTGAATAAAGACAGCCTCGATATCTAATCTTTCTTCTTTATCTGATTTTCTATCCCTATAGGTTAAGTAATTCACTTTACCTTCACCATCAATTTTTTGGGTTTCAGCATTTAATACAATCTTTATATTATCTAAGCTGTTTAATCTATCTATTAATATTTGATCTCCATTTAGCTCAGAAGAATACTCTAAGATGGTTACATGTTTTACAATGCCTGCTAAATCTATTGCTGCTTCAATACCTGAGTTACCGCCTCCAACCACGGCTACATCTTTTCCTTTAAATAATGGGCCATCACAATGAGGACAGTATGCAACCCCTCTACCTTTAAATTCTTTCTCACCCGGAACGCCTAATTCTTTCCAACTTGCACCAGTTGCGATAATCACTGACTTTGATTTCAGAATACCACCGCTCTCAAGATGAATTTCAAATAATAAATTATTGATTTTTTTAATTTTTTTTGCTTTCTGAAGATTAATCACATCAACATCATATTCTTTCACATGCTCTTCAAGAGCTCTAACTAATTTTGGTCCTTCTGTTTTTTGTACGGAAATAAAATTTTCAATTCCGAGTGTATCCATTACCTGCCCACCAAAACGCTCAGCAATAATTCCTGTTCTGATACCTTTACGAGCTGAATATACTGCTGCAGATGCCCCTGCAGGGCCACCACCAATTATGAGAATATCGAATAATTCTTTTTGTGATATTTGGTCTGCCTGAATATCAACAGATTTTGAATCAATTTTATTTATAATTTCCTCTAATTCTACTCTCCCCTGAGAAAATTCTTCTCCATTTAAGAATACTGTTGGGACTGACATTATTTGTTTTCTTTTAACCTCATCTTGAAATAATGCACCATCAATCATGCAATGACTTATTCTTGGATTTAACAATGACAAAATATTTAGTGCCTGAACAACATCTGGACAGTTATGGCAACTTAATGAAATGAAGGTTTCAAAAACAAAATTACCTTCAATTTTTTGTATTTGTTCAATTAGATTATCTGAAATTTTTAAAGGATGATCACCAACTTGTAATAAGGCCAAAACCAATGAAGAAAATTCATGACCCAGAGGAATACCAGCAAACTGGATGCCAGTAGATTCATTTGGTCTATTTATCTTAAATGATGGTGTTCTTTCATTCTTATCTTTGTGAACATTTAATGTTATTTTTTCAGACATTTCTGCTAATTCAATCAAGAGCTCACTCATATTTGTTGATGATTCACTTTCATCTACAAATGCTTCAATTACAACGTTAGATTTTAGATTTACTAAGTATTGATTTAACTGCGCCTTGATTTCAGGTGTTAGAGCCATAAAAATCCTTGAAAATTTTTTAGTTGGGCTATGAAAAAGCCCAACTAAAAATCAATGAATAAAAATCTTAAATTTTGCCTACTAAATCTAATGATGGTGTTAATGCTTCCTCTCCTGGCTTCCATGAAGCAGGGCATGCTTGATTTGGATTTGCGGCGATATGCTGTGCTGCTTGAACTTTTCTTACAAGATCTGCAGCTGAACGACCAATGCCTAAATCATTCACTTCAGCTGTTTTAATAATTCCCTCAGGGTTTATTATAAATGTTCCTCTCAAAGCAAGACCTTCCTCTTCAATCATCACATCAAAATTTCTTGAAATAGCTCCTGTTGGATCTCCAATCATGGGAAATTTTATTTTCTTTATAGTTTCAGATGTATCATGCCAGGCCTTATGGGTGAAGTGTGTATCAGTAGATACAGCATATACTTCAACGCCCATTTTCTGTAATTCATCATAATGGTCTGCAAGATCTCCTAGTTCTGTAGGGCAAACAAATGTAAAGTCAGCCGGATAAAAAACAACTGCGGACCATTTTCCCTTAAGATCTGCCTCAGTTAATTCAATACCACCTTTTTCACTATGAAAAGCTGTGGCTTTGAATGGTTTTATTTCTGTATTAATTAATGAAGTCATAGTAAGTTTCCTATTCAAGTTAAAATAAAAATTATAGTTAAACTGCTTAACTAAGTATAATTTTAATTTAAAATGGACATGATAAGTAAAACTTATTAATCTTTAGCTGAGTAAATTTGACGTTCTCTTTGAAATTGTTTTAATCTTGCCTCAACTCTTGATTTTTGATAAAAATCTCCATCATTTGCCTTGATTGCTAAATCCATTCTAATAATTGCTTCTTGTAGATTAAAATTATAGTAAGCTGCCTCTGCTAGATTCTCATATTCTAATAATTTCTTTCCTTGATTTGCATAACTTTTTGCAAATAACTTATAAAGATTAGGGTCATTAGAAAATCTACGTGAATTTTTCTTCAAAAGCTTAATTGCTTTTTCAGATTCTTCAGTTTTTATATACATATCAGCGAGGCCATAAATAAAAGATCGATTTGATGGAAAATAATTTAAATTCTCTTCATAAAGTTTTTTTGCTTCAGATAATTTATTTATTTTTATCAAATAATTAATGTAAAGCTGAATTAGCATCGGATTTGATTGTTCATTATCAAATAACCATTGTATTTGTTCTTGGGATTTTTTAAATTCGTTATCCATTAAATAGACATATGCTAAAGCAAATCTTTCTCCTCCCTCATTAATGTATATCTTATTTTTAATATTTTCTTCTAAGATATTTTTTGTGTCGCTTTTATCACCTAACAATGCCTTTAGCTTGCCCTTGACATAATAAAAAGTTTGACTATCTACCCTTTGTTTATAAGGAAAGTCTTTTAAACGACTTTCTATATCATTTATCCTGCTACTGGTTATTGGGTGGGTTTGCAAAAAAGCTGGAGCAGCCCCCCCTGAAAACTGATTAGCTTTGTTAAGAGTTTCAAAAAAATCTCGAGCGCCTCTCACATCAAAACCAGCTTTATTTAAAGTTTGAATTCCAACTCGATCTGCTTCTTTCTCATTTTCTCTTGTAAAATCAAGTGCTCCTTGAACCGATCCCGCAGATGCTCCTGCCATTGTAGTACTTGCTAACTGTGGGTTGGATCTCGCTAACAAAAGAGCTATAGCCATAACAAAAGTTGATTGATAAGATGCTCTTTCTTGTTGTGCTAAAAATCTAGATATATGCTTTTGATTAATATGAGCTATCTCATGACTCAGGACACTAGCTAATTCTGACTCCGAATTTGCAGCAAGAAAAAGACCTGTGTGAACACCAATTACCCCTCCAAGCATAGCAAAAGCGTTAATTGATGAATCATTTACAATAAAAAATTCAATTCTCTTTGTTGGGTCTGTGCTTGCACTTATTAACCTTCTTCCTAATAAATCCAAATAATCATTTATTTCAATATCTCGGACAATGCTATCACTTTGATTTACTTGAAATAAAATTTGCCTGCCAATAAACATTTCATCATTTTCACTTATTTTTGAAGAGCTATAATCACCCAACTCAGGAAGATTGTTAGCGAGTGCAAAACAACAAAAGAAAATAAAAATTAGTAGAATTTTTTTCATACATTGATATTATCATTGTAAATATTTTTTATATAGAAAAAGAAAATAAGATGTTCACTCATATAGATGCAAATGGTAATGCCAGCATGGTAGATGTTTCAAAAAAAAATGATACTTTACGTGAGGCACTTGCAGAAGGCACTATAACGCTCAATAAAGAAATAATTAGTGCTATTCTTGAAAATAAAAATAAGAAAGGTGATGTTCTATCTACATCTAAAATCGCTGGTATTCAAGCAGCTAAAAAAACATCAGAATTGATTCCATTAGCTCATAATTTAAACCTCACAAAAATTGAAATTAATTTTTTTATTGATAAAAAAAATAATACAATCAACTGCAAAACTTTAGTTAAATGTCGAGGCAAAACAGGAGTTGAGATGGAAGCGCTGACAGCCGTTTCTGTTGCTCTACTAACTATTTATGATATGTGTAAATCTTTTAGTAAAAATTTAATAATTTCTAAAATAATATTACTAAAGAAATCGGGTGGTAAATCTGGGAATTGGTCAAAGTGATTAGTAGGTAAATGGCAATAAATAAAGTAAAAAATGATGATGAAATATTTCAAGAGAGTATAAGATTCCATCAATCTGGAAAACTTAATGACGCTCAGAAAGGATTTGAATATTTAATAAAAAAGTATCCAAATAGTCCTGATTTATTAAATAGCGTTGGTACCTTAAATCTTCAGCTTGGTAAAGATAAAAATGGGTGTGAATATCTTGAAAAATCACTTAAGATTAATTCAAATCAGCCCATGATCAGTTTTAATCTGGGCAATTCATATTTGCACCAAAAAAATTATTCCAAGGCTATTAATTTTTTCGAAATCACTATAAAAAAAGCTCCGAATTATTTAGATGCATATAAAAAAAAAGGTGAGCTATTAACAAATTTAAATCATCATAAAGCAGCCCTTGATTGTTTTAAAAAAGCAATCCAGCTTGCTCCAGAAGATAAGGTGATTCTTAATGGAATAGGGGTAAATCTCTTAGAGCTTGAAGATGCAAATAATGCCTTAATCTATTTTAAAAAATGTATAAGTATTGATGAAACTATTGCCATTTTTTATAACAATGCTGGTTTAGCTGAGTATAAAATTAATGCTTTCAATGAATCAATAGAAAGTTTTAATGAAGCTATCAAATTAGCTCCAAATAAAGGATATTTTTATAGCAACCGAGGGCTTTCTTATCAAGCTTTAAAAAAATTTGAGTCTGCTTTACAAGATTTCAACAAATGCATATCTTCTGAACCCGATTACCCAGATGCTTATTGGAATAAATCACTTATTAATTTATTTCAAGGTAATTATTCAGAGGGGTGGGAGTTATATGAGCATAGATGGAAAAGTTTTGCAAAAAAATGGGTTAGAAGTTACAGCGAGAGATTATGGCTTGGCAATGAAAGTTTAAAGAATAAGATTATCTTTATATATCCTGAACAGGGCCATGGAGACTTCATACAGTGTTATAGATACATAGCATTATTAAAAAAAATGCAGCCCAAAAAAATAATTTTAGAAGTAACTAAACCTTTTAATGAATTAATTAGCTTTCAGGATGATGAAGTTGAAGTAATAAGCTCAAATACCAAAGTGCCCAAATTTGACTTTTATTGTCCAATTATGAGTCTTCCTTATGCATTTAAGACAGAATTATCAAGTATCCCAAATAAATGTCCTTACCTTTTTTCAAATAAACTTAAACCAGAAAAACAGAAAGATAAATCTAAAAGTAAAACTAATAAACTTAAGATTGGAGTTTGTTGGTCTGGAAATCCTTTGCACAAAAATGATCACAATAGAAGTATGTCGATTAATGATATGTTAGAACTATTTTCCCTTCCTTTTGAATACCACTCCCTGCAAAAAGAAGTCTCTCAGGAGAGCTTAGCGATTTTAAAAAAATTTAACGTTATTGATCATCACCTTTCACTTGAAAATTTTTTTATTACAGCGCAGCTTATTAATAAAATTGACATCATAATATCTGTTGACACAGTTATTGCACATCTTGCAGGCGCTTTGGGTAAAAAAACTTTCTTATTGCTTCCAGATAAACCAAGTTTTTTATGGATGAAGGATAAAAAAGACTCCCCATGGTACCCAACTATAAAAATTTTTAGGCAAGAGACCTTGGGTGATTGGAAAAAACCCCTAAAAGAGATAATTAAGGACCTTAAATCTTAATTTTAATGAAATTTTTTTAGTTATTTTGTAATTTTATTTCCATTTTTTCAATTACCGCCTCAACGGTCAAATTATAAAAATTATTTGTTTTTAAAACACCAAACCTGCCACGTTTAAGTTCAGATCTATTGGCTGAAGTTGAAGGTCCAAACAATGCTAGCCCATCTTTGTTTAAACAAGAGGCAATATGGGATGGACCAGAGTCATTACCAATTACAAAATATGACTTTTGAATAACACCAGCTAGTTGTGACCAATCCATATTTTTCAAAATATGGCCTGGCATTAAATTTTCAAACTCTACTTCCTCTGGACCCAGTATAGTAACTACCTGATATTTTTTTAAAATTAGTTTTTGTGCTAATTCCTTGAAATAAGGCCATCTTTTTAATAAATGATTTTTTGAAGATCCTGGAAGAAGAACTATATATTTTGATGGTATTTTATTATTTTTTAATAACTCCTTAATATCACCAACTAACCATGAAATATTTGGCTTTAAAGCATCTCTAATATCAACTGAATTATCTTTCAACATATCCATTAATCCCCTGAGCCCTGATACTTCATGATCTCGTCTATTTGTAGATATCCATTTCAACTGACTAAATAAATACTTTCTATAAATATAAGTTCTTTGGGAATTCTGAAGATCATATATGACTGAAAAATTATATTTTTTTATTTTTTTACATAAACTAATGTAAAAAAATATATAAAAAACAGAAGGCCTATCATCAATTAGAATGTTATCTACGTATGGGCTCATAGTCATTAAATTAATAAAATTTTTTGATGTTAATAAAGTTATTTTTGCATTCTTGTGTTTATATCTTATTGATTTAAATATACCATCAGCCTGAATCAAGTCTCCAAATGCACCATGCTTAATTATTAAAATATTTTCTTTGTTTTTCATTAGAATATTACTGTTATTTAAGAATTATTTTTATATAAGTATTTTTTATTTTATGAAATCCAAGATTTCTTTTTTAACAAATTCAAATGAGGGCTGATCACCTTCATCATTAATTAACTTAACTTTTGTTGCTAGGGGGTTCCAGCTTCTTTGATAGCGATAGCCAACCCCACCAAACCTTTTTGAACCATTATTTTCTGAAGTCCATACTAAGTGGGGTGTCCTGCATAGACTCGCCAAGTGCATCAGACCTGAGGATGGGCCTATACAACATTTTGAACTAGCTAAAATAGAACAAAGTTCTTTTGTATCTATGCCTCTTAGATCTTCTACACCGTGTGGGGCATATGATAGTTTTTTTATACCCACTGCCGCGATTTTAATATCAGGCAATGCATTGCATAATTTATCCCATGATTCTGTTGGCCAATTTCTTGAAGTTTTCTTTTTATTTCCCTCAAGTATAGGAATTTGTCTGGCATGAATGACTAAGTCAAATTTATTTTCTAATTTTTTTGAGCCATAAGGAATAAAATCTTGTTGGAATATGCCTTGAAGCCCTTTGCATCTGTTATCTGCAATAAGGATATCTTTGTTCTTAAATTGTGTTGCCCATTTTATGTAATTAAAATCTTTTAAGATGTATGCATCAGTGTTCCATGAAGAAACATTTAATTCTCTAAACTCAGATACAAAATCTTTATAAAAATATGAAGATGATGGCCTGCCGTAAACAATTGTATGTTTATAAAATTTTGAAAGTTGCCTTATATAGCCTTGCCACTGCATTAACTCCCATCCAAACTCACCTAGAAAAGGTCCCGCAATTAAATAATCGCTATCTCCTTTAAAGTCATCTAAAAATAAAAGAGGTTTTTTTACAAAAAAATTTTTCACTCGAGGTTTAAAATTATTTTTAAAATTTATAAAAAAATTAGTATTCAAATTTTTCATGAATTTTTAACCTCTTTTTCCTCAATCGTTTTCTTATAAATGCTTAAAGTATTTTGTAGCATTTTTTCTAATGTAAAAAAATTATTCTTCTTAATTTTTGGTGGAGTAATTAACATTTTTTGTGCTTTATTCGCAGCCTGAGTGAAATTTTTAACGCCTACTAAGCCTTCTGGTTGAAGTTTAATCAATTGCTCCTTAACTCCACCATGTGCATATGCTATAACTGGTATTCCTAAGCTTAAACTTTCAAGAGAAACTCTTCCAAAAGCTTCAGGGATCTTTGTTAATGAAAAGACTATTTTTGAAATAGACATTATTTTTTTTATATCTTTACGATGCCCCACAAAAGTTAAATTTTCTTTTAAGCCAAGTTCTTTAATTAGAGACTTTAGCTCATTCATATATTTGTGCTTATCTTTTTCCTCACCGATTATAATTCCATGAGCATTTGGATGTTTATGGATAATTTTTTTTAAAATCAAAATAAAGTGATCTTGTCCTTTAATTCTTGAAATTCTTCCTGGCATAGTTAATAAAATTTTACCTTTCGTTTGCGGAAAATCTTTATGCCACTTCTGTATCCATTTTTTGGAGACTTTATAATGATTATAAAATTCTTTATCAGATACACCTCGATAATTGAGAAAAAGTTTTTCTTCAGAAACCTTAAAGTTTTTTAGAACAAATTTCTTTATCATTTCTGAAACTACTATTACTTTATCCCCTTTAGCCATAATGCTGCTGTATATGTTCACAGAGTAGGCACCATGAAAGGTAGTTATAAAAACTGGTCTTACATTTTTTTTTATTAACTTTAATGCAAAATAACAGACCCAAGCTGGCAACCTTGATCTTGCATGAATAATATTAATTTTATTTTTTTTAATAAATTTGATTAGTTTAAAAATAGTAAATATCGTAAGAAGATTTTTTTTTCCTATTGCTAACTTATAGTGCTCTCCTTTATCTTTTAAAACTTGTTTTACCATTCTCCCACCATTTGAAACAACAATTGAACGATATCCCTTACTTACTAGATATTTATTTATTTCTAGCGTTCCTAGCTCAACACCCCCAGAATTTAAATCTGGTAATGCCTGTAAAACAGAAAGTTTTTTATTTACAACCATTTTTTATCAATAAATTTAGCTACTTTTTTTGCTTCGTTTTGAATAGAAATTTGTTTTCTTAAGTTTCCCTTAATTATATTTATCTCATTAGATAATTTTGTATTTTTTTTATTTTTCAGATCAATAATGTCTATTTTAGCTCCTGAAGCAATAGCTTCAATAATCATAGAGTATGAATCATTTGTGACCCATATATTTTTAACCTTACTAATATATTTATCGAGCCAATTACTTTCTATCTTTGTGTATTCATATGCTTTTATATTTTTAAGATTTAAATTATTTAAATTACTAATAAAATTTATCGGCGTCCTTCTTGAAGTTGTCAAAAAAAACTTACTACACTTAAATTTTTTTGATATTTCCTTTATTTGGTCTAAAACCGATTTTGTATCCCAATCATAATGTTTAGATGGGCCACCTATTAAAAATAATCCCATATTTTCCTTTTTTTTTATTTTCGAATTTATAATCATCAAGGGAGTATCAGTGGTAATGATATTTGAACTATTTTTAAGTCCATCATGTTTCGGAACAACGCATAAATCGAATAACCTTGTAGGAAGACTTGGTTTCATGATGACTATGATTTTTGCGTTGAAGCATCTTTTTGAGGCCAATAAATGAAAATGAGTTTTATGCCCTGCCCCTATTGCAATGTCAGGTTTAGGAATACTTTTGGCAATTTTATATTTTTTGAATAATATCCCTAAAAAGGGATTATTCAAGCTTTTTACATTTATATCAAATACACGACATTTAGTATAATTTTTTATGTTTTCTACAAGCGCCTTAGACTGCCTATCATGGCCTAATTTACCATCAATGATGCGCCAAATTATCTTGTTTTTTTTTCATACTTAATTATTTTCGATTAATTTTAATATTTCATCAGCAGATTTTGGTGCCATGGTTAGTCCATATCTATAATGCCCAGAATTTATGTAAACATTTTTATAAAAGTTGTCCTGTTTTATAAATGGAATATTTTCTTTTGCCCCAGGCCTTAAACCTGCCCATTGATTGCATGGCTCAAGTTCTCGTAATTCTGGTAATAGATCAACTGCTTTTTCATTAAGCTCTTTTGCTGCTTCTATCGTAGTAGTTTTATCAAACCCTACGTTTTCAACTGTGCTTCCTGCTAAAATTGAACCACATTTTCTTTGTAATAGATAAAAATCTTCTTTATATAAAATTTTATCAAGTTTAATTCCAGATTTTGGATATCTAATGATCTGGCCTCTAATTGGATAGATTTTATTTTTGAAATCATCATTAATTTGCGAACTCCATGCTCCCAAAGTTGTTACAAAAAGGTCGCCCTTTATAAATCCATTACTTTCCGTTGGCCACTCTCTTAAATAATTTGATTTCCTTTCTATTTTAGACATATGTATATTCTCAATTAGCTTGACGCCTAACTCTAAAATATATTGCTTCATAGATACCATTAATTTTTTTGGATTAATTTGCCCTACTTTAAGGAGTTCGTAGGCGGGTCTATTATT
>JACKZZ010011879.1_pt1 | contig 27594 bp, 15 predicted proteins | sample 8027871 | NCBI WGS metagenome assembly JACKZZ01 (sample SAMN15724774, study PRJNA655200) | protist metagenome | isolation source: fluorescence activated cell sorting (FACS) single amplified genomes of... | place: USA: West Boothbay Harbor, Gulf of Maine | collected 2000-07-19 | reverse complement strand
TTATTATTTATTATAATATGTAGTCTATTTATTATTAATATCATTATACCAGGTAGACTTTATTAATATTGAGGCCTATTAAAATTTTTAACACACAAAGAATACCACAGACCACAGACCACGCATTCCAGCATTCCAGCATTCCAGCATTCCTGGCATTCCAGGCATTCCAGCATTGATCTTTGGTCTTTGGCTCGAAATTTTCAAAACTAAAGTTAGCTTAAGCTACTACTAGAGTATATTATTATATATTCTCGTATGCAAGTAAATAGTCCTATAATACGAGGATATTTACGAAGGCTGTGTCATTATCATAAATAGATGATATTAAGGTTGCCAGGTATTACAGTAATACTAGAGCGGATCCTCTCTAAGTAATACCCTCACGTATTACATCTTACAGGTACAGTATAAAGCTGTGGAAAGTCAAAAGTGTAATCGAAGAGTTAGAAAGTTAGAGCACCACTCGGCCACTGTTGAAAGATTTATTTTTACAATATTGATTTTAAGATTTTTCGTTCGGCCAACAACCAAAACAACCCTATATATGGGTGCAAAAACCTGGTCCGCAGTATTCACCTGCTATATATACAATGGATATAGCATACAATATAGACATACCATTGTATATATTTGATAGATATAAGATATATTACAGGTATTTAGTATAGCCATAAGTACGAAGTGATTCAGAATGCAGGAGATTTTCGCAACTTTCGTGTTGTAGCCAAAAACCATATATCAATATCTAATAATTTATGTATATAAGCATCAAATTGCGAAAATGGACTGATAAAATTAATGACAGTAGCCAATGGTATGTACCTATTAAATATAATATAATATAGTAATACCATTACTATGCTATGTAGTGTATATACCACTATAGCAGGTGAATACTGCGACCCAGGTTTTTGCACCCCTATAGGACTTAAGTTTAAACTTTTTCCTTAAATGACTTTTCAAACTACATACTTAAAAATTATTGATACTGTATTATAGACGACTATAGTCGTCTAAAAATATGGACTGTACCTGCAAGGATGATAATGAATTATTAATTGTTACGATCGACGTATGCAAAAAATTTAGAAACACTTCTTTGCATTTTTATAATACTACCAGGTATCGTACCTCTTACATATTATATATATATATATATGTGTAATTTATTTTACTTTTTACGTGTCTTGTACATGTTAATAAAAAGGAGCTTTTTTGCTATTTCATAACTTGTTTAATTATTTTGAAATATGTAATTCTATACCCACGAAACTCAAAAATATATCTTTTTACATTACTTCTTGGAAGTAATATTACTATTGATTGGAAGAAAATAAACCCAAACACACTTTAAAACACAATATAATAATAACATATTGAAAAAATATAATAAAAAAATGGATGATATATTATTTAAACCCATTAATTTTGGGTGGCAATGCAATTACATTAAAACATCGTGTAGTATTAGCACCATTAACACATGTGAGAACCACAAAAAATACCGTAGTTTTTGAATCTTGTGAGCAAAAGATACAAGTACCACAGTAAAAAAAATAAATACACACGCAAAGATATTTTTTTATTGCTCTTTTTTTTAATAAAAAATATAAAATAAATTTTAGTACGTTCGTAGTATCATATGCATATGTATGCATATCATATGTATCCATTATTAATCATACACATATATCTCATATTTTTATATATTCATATCTCTGTTTTTATTATTCGTACACTTTCGTACATTTTAAATTGTTTTTTTTTTTAAATAAATTATTTAGGCACCACAGTGTACACACACCGGAACATACGAAGCGCACTTTACAATACAAAACACCTTTTATCTTATACGAGTAGAGTCTAAACACTTGATGTTTTAACTCCAACTTTTTCCGGTAATCTAATATCTTCAGCAGAAACGACTGTTGTTGTATTATCATTATCACCATCCCCACCACCATCCTTATTCGTTTTTGGTGGAACAGCTTTACAGACATCATTTTCAAATGGTAAATGCATTATATTACTACGATCATTTGAAGCACAAAAAAAAATAGATTCGAACCAATTTCTGTTTTGTATAATATCTTCCCCATCATTATAATCAGCTGGATAAACGGAACCACCTGTTTTATCATCATTATTTTTCTTCTTCTTTTTCTTTTTTTTCTTATCATCATTATTAATGCCTAATCGTTTATTACGTAATCGTTCCGCTTTTTTTTGTTGAAGATTTCTTAAATATGCATATGTTGTCGTCTTCTCATGAAGTAATCCTACATGAAACGTCCATAATTGAACTAATAAAAAACATATAGGAAACATTAATGCAGTCATAACGCAAAGACCAATAAACCAACTATCAATACTACCATCATCATTTTCCTGAGAAGCTCCATTATTATAAAATATAGATAAATTTTTTCGTAATGGCTCTTTATCAATTGCATATGCTACAATTAAGCATATTTCAACAATGACCTCAAAAACTACTAAATAGGTAGCGCTACTTAACGTAACGTAGAAAATCTTATAGTTATGCCTTCCAATACATGTATTTAACCATTTACAATGATGGTCAAAACCGTCAACACATTTTCTACAAAGACGACAATGTAAGGATAAAGGAAAAACATCACGATTACATACATAACAATGTTTAATACCGTCTAATGCTACATTAGCATATTGCTGATACCTATCTATTGGATTGCTTACTATCGTTTTATATGCATATACTATTATTGTCACAAATAAACCAGCAAATATAGCAGTTAAAATAATATTCAAAGGTGTTGCTAATACTGGTAATATCATGAAAAACCAAAAAATAACAAAAGATGGAAATAATATCCATGACAATATTTGTAATTCATCATATGGTTTTTCAAATCCATTTTTTTTCGGTGGTTTGTTTTTATCATCATGCATGTTGTTCAATGTTATTGTTGTTGATGATGATGTTGTTGTTGTTGATGATGATGTTGTTGTTATTGTTGTTGTTTTGATATATAGTATTATATTGTGTGTGTGATATGTGGTTTATTGTTTTGTGCATATGCAAACGAAGAAGTTTAAGCAAAAAAAAATAATAATGTAGATATGGTTTGTAGTTTTCTGTTTTTCTATAAACTATATTTACATTTTTTTATAATAATGCATTTTGTGTTTAAATCATCAGCAAGAAGCAAGAGCCAGGAGAGCAACCAAGAGTGGTGCAGTTTTGCTCAAAAGATAAAAGCCGTATAATATTCCGATACTAATACCAGGTATTAATACTAGAGCTAAGCTGGTAAGCCAGTAAGCCAGTAAGCTGGTAAGCTGGTAAGCTGTAAGACGTCCAGAAAATTAATAGTACTAGTATATGCTATTACCCAGCTAAGGCCAGCTATACTTAGATGAGAAATTAGTATACTATTTACATTCGATTTCCCTCTATACCTCTATGTAGTAAAAACTTGGATTTAGATTTGGTGATTTTAAGGTTATTTTAGGTTGGAAATTTAATTTAATCAATTCTGCTATCAATTGATACATAGTTTATACTTGAAAGGTGAATTAGAATACTAAAAATACACCAAACCTTGACGAACTACAAAAATACGACTCGTCCACTCGTCCACTCAATCCAAAAGATATATAATATATAATTCAAATTAATAGAATTAATGTGTTAGACATAAAAACTCTCTGTGGTAGCTATTATAGATAGCGATTATATAAACAAGATTCAGAGTATAGGATATTACAACGATAGTAATATGGCTAAAACTACGTATTTAATTTGTTTTGTTGTTTTCATGGGAATTATGATACAACTAGACCTTGATGGCGGGTTCGCTGGTGTTGGTGCAGTAATAAATCTAGTACGTGAGTGTTACCATGGAAACGAATATTGTGATAGCTCTTTTATTCCAAGATTACCTAAAATAGCTGTTTCAATGGGATTCGATAAATTTAAAGCATCTGCAATGTCACTTGCGGAAAAATATACGCCAGGAAAAGATTCACTAAAAGGAAAAGTTGCTATTGTAACTGGTGCAACAGCTGGATGTGGTAAAGAAACTGCACGTGTTCTTCTTGCACATGGATGCCACGTTGTTTTTGCAGTAAGAAATGTTGAAAAAGGAAAAAAAGTATTACAAAGTTTCATTGACGCTGATACTGTATCAGGAAAAGCCACTATAATTAAAATGGATCTTGCCGATTTACGTTCTGTAGAATCATTTGTTGAAGAGTTTAACGAACTCCAACTTCCATTGCATCTTCTTATTAATAATGCAGGAATTATGATGCCAGGTGTTAATAAAAAACGTTCGAAACAAGGTCATGAATTACAATTTGCAGTAAATCATCTTGGACATTTTCGGTTAACACAATTATTAGAAGAAAATATACTTTCTTCGAATACAGTGGAAAATCCAGGTAGAGTATTATATTTAACAAGTTCAGGTATAGAATTTTGGAATGGGCCTGGAAAAGATGGCTTAAAAGCACAAATACCACCAGAAACAAGAAAATACCATCCATTCTTCGGTTATATTTTAACCAAAGCATTCAACACATTAACAGCAAAAGAACAACAACGACGTTGGAAAGGTAAGAGTGCAATTGCAATGAGTTTAAATCCTGGACTTGTTGGTGGACTTTCCGGTGGTGGTGGCCCAACTATGCTTGATACTGCAGGCCCAATAAAAGGAGCATTTTATGGTTGGCCTTTTGCACATGCACAAAGAAGTGCTGCATATGGTGCTGCAACAACTATTCATACAGCATTAGCAAAAGAAGTTGTTGATGAAGTTCGTTCAGGTGTTACATATTATAATAATTATGAAGCAACAGTACCAGGTGCATTTTCGATGCATCCTGAATGGTTTGATGAATCAATAGCTAAAGAAGCTTGGGAACGAACATTAAAAGTTTTAAAAGCTTAATCAAGAAAGTTTGCAATGCGTATGATTCATACATATATATATATATATACATATAGTGAAAGAGTATCGCCTCGTATATTAATAGAATAGTAAATATTATTAATAATAATATATAATAATAATATTAATATACCAGTCCAGCAGTATATTATTTATATAATAGTATTATTTTTTATGTAAGCCACTATCCCGGCTATTATATCACTTTTTTGTACTTAAACGGGAAAACACTACATATCACACACCAAATTATTAATTATCCATCAAAAAAAAAGCTATAATAATAAATAAGCAGATAACGAAAAATATAAATTTATAATAAAGAAAAAAGGCAGATGTAAAATTGTATAAAAACAATGATTCAAATATAAACATAAAAACGATAAATTATTTATCATCATGTCATCATCCTCGTCCTCATCCTCCAGCAGCAGCGATGATAGCAGTAGTAGTAGTAGCAGCGATGAAGAGGAAGACATTGTATTATTTTCACCACGAAATGCAAAAATGAAACATAATAATAATAGTAATAAAATGGCTACCAAAACTAATAATAATAATAATTCTTCAAACACTATGTCCTCGTCCTCTTCCTCTTCCTCTTCGTCTTCCCTTCCGGTAAATGTAAAAAAAAGGTCACGTGCTGAATTAAATAGTAGCAACACGGATAATAATAACATGAAATACAATAACAAAACATCAAAGAAAATTATTACCTCATTTCAAGAATTAGGTTTATCAAAGTGGATAGTTAAAAGTTGTAATGCATTAGGTATGAACAAGCCGACACCGATACAACAATATTGTATACCACCTGCATTGAAAGGTAGGAATATTATTGGAAGTGCCTTGACTGGTAGTGGTAAAACTGCTGCTTTTGCATTGCCAATACTGGAAAAGTTATCTGAAAATCCATATGGTATTTTTGCGTTAGTTATAACACCTACACGTGAATTAGCTGCACAAATTGCAGAGCAATTCCATGCCTTAGGCGCAAAATTACCAGTACGAGAATGCCTTGTAGTTGGTGGACTAGATATGATGAAACAAAGTGTTCAATTAGACCGGTTACCCCATGTCGTAATTTGTACACCTGGTCGTATGGCAGATCATATGAATGGGGCAAGGCCGCCTAAATTGCACAAGTTAAAATTTTTAGTATTGGATGAAGCTGATCGTTTATTTGAGAAAACATTTGCACGTGATTTAGAATTTATTATTTCACGTTTACCAAAAAAAAATAGACAAACATTATTATTTTCAGCAACCATGTCATATAATGTAAGACAAAGCCAAACACTCGCAGTGCAAGAACCATTTGTATGGACCAATGATGAAGGTGAAACTACAGTAGATTTATTGACACAGGAATATTTATTTATACCTGTAAATGTCAAACCAACGTATTTATTTAAAATATTAGATCGATTAGGACCAAAACATGAAGATGATATTGATGAAGAGGAAGAAGCGGAAATCATTCGAAAAGGTGGGAAGCGAAGGTACAAATCTGCAATTATATTTACGTCAACATGCGCACAATGTCAATTATTAAACCAAATGTTGTTAGAATTACGGATTCAAAGCTCTTCATTACATTCTCAAATGTCTCAAAGAAGGCGTTTTGCTGCATTAGGTAAATTTAAATCTGGACAAACATCATTATTAATTGCAACAGATGTTGCAAGTCGTGGTTTAGATATACCACAAGTTGAATTAGTCATTAATTACGACATACCGCGCAATGCAGCTGATTACATACATCGCGTTGGTAGAACAGCACGTGCTGGAAGGAAAGGAAATGCATTATCATTAGTAAGCCAATACGATATTGAATTGGTGCAAAATGTTGAAAAACACGTTGGACGAAAAATGGAAGAATGCAAAGATGTGAAAGAGGACGAGGTATTATTATCTTTAAATAAAGTTACAAAAGCAATGAGATCTGCGAAAATCTTTTTAGCAGAAAATGAAATGGATGAAGAAAGTATGAAACGTAAAAAGCAAAAAAGACAACGTATGCAACAAAGGTAAAAAAAAAGAAAATTTTTTTTCTATCTTTCTCGTAGAGGGAGAATAGACCATAGGTATATTTTTTTGATTTGAGAGATGTTAACTTCCGGTAGTAAAAGAAATTTATACGGGTTCGTATAATATATATATATGGGGAGTATGATAAGAGAAAAATAATATAATTAATTTTACGCATAATTTATTTTTAATTTACTCATGATAATTCCTACTCTTCAAAAGAAATAAATATGATATCATATAATACGAACAATATAAAAAAATATATTTTTATAAAAACGTGAAACAGAAAACAGGTTGTGGGGGTGTATGCATAACATTTTAAAAACAAATCTCTATCTTTTTGTTCTAAAGTTTTATTTTCATTTTATTTTACCATCTGCCACATATGTTCTTCTTTCGCATCTTTTTCTTTAAATTGTTACCACCACCACCATTATCATCATTATTACGTAGTAGAAGATGATAATAAAAGGTCCACATGTTCATCAGAGATTACATTGTCATTATATAATTCCATACGTAATCTTTCCTCACGTTTTTGTTGTGCTTTATTGATTTCTTCCTTTTTCCTCTTCTTGTTATTTTTATAATTATTAATTTTTTTTTTTACATTTCCTTCAAGACTCTTACTGGTGTCAATGACTTTGTTTTGATAATCATTGTTATTATTACCTAATCCAAGTCTATTGTTTTTTATTTTTACAGATATCGGCTCAATTCTATCACTGTTATTATTTCTTCTTTTACCTAATGCTGATTTTTCATTCCATCCTGCATTTACTAAAAGCTTGTAGCCAATATTACTTTTATCAATTGTGATTTTACTACTTTTAGATTGATTTTTTGTAGCATTGTTCGTATGCTTTTTAAAAATAGTCTCAACATCACCACCTTCAATTACAATCGCACTTCTATTATTCTTTTCACTAATATTCATTAAATGATTGATACTTGTTTCATGCTCTATAATATCCTCATGATTTGTCACATAATAGTATTCAGAACAATATTTACAATACATAGTTTTATCTTCATTATTAATCATATTCTCTCAACTAATACAACAATCAAAGCGACTTTTGAACTAAATCTAATGTATTTTTATCAACGCTACAAGAGACTAAATGTTCACCAGGTATCATTACAAGCCCTGCTAATCTAAGTGTTTCTGGGGAATCAATATTAGCCCATTCAGTTGCACCTTGTAATATTAAATTTTTTTCAAAGTCAATACAATATAATGTACCAAAAAAAACACGACCGTCACTAATAACACAACGCAATTTTTTTCCTAACAATTTTCTAATTATTTTAGTACCAGGACCGTCCTCTTTTCTTTCCATATCTTTCCACTATATTATATATATATATATAGATATGATTCTCTTTCTACATATTGTCTTTCCATTTCTATGATGTACTAGTACGAGATATGAATTTTATATTTTAAAAAATGATTTTTTATTTAATTAAAGGTAATTAAATAAAAAATCATTCATTTCTTTTTTCGATAATTTGAGAGTTCAATTTAAGGTATAATAACAGAGTTTTTTCTTTTTTCCAGACTTTCTTCTTGTAATTTGATTTACACTATGTAGAAGTCATACTTATACCACGCGTTTGTTTATTCGTTTCACATTTTTGTTGTTGCGAATATTAAATATGATCCTATGATAGTACTATGTAATTTATTTTTGACTTAACTATAGGATCTAGGAGGCTTCCACCACAAAATAAAAAGAGGAGGAGTCTTCGTGAAACTGGTATAATAAACCAGAGTAAACACAGCAGGTCAAGGATGAGATATAAATACCAGCCAGATAACATGTGGTGGTTTTAACAGATGTGATTAGTGAGAGGGTGAAAAATACAGATGTATATACAAGACGCCCAGAATGAGAGAGAAATGCATTTACAATACCGCACAAAAAAGAGAGCCCGGCAACAATTTAGGTAATTTTAATATAAATTTAAAAGGTTATAAATACTATTTTTTTTACAAAAAAACAATGTTTTTATGAAGGTCACTTTCTTCTTTTTACTTACCAAGACAATAATAATTTAATAAAAAGTATAATAACAATCAGAATAATAAAAAACACACTTTAACATATATATATATATCAATTATAATTTCTTATTCACGTTTATCTATTATTTCAAGAGTCTCTAGAAAGCTTTCTTACTAGTATAGATTCCTAAATTGCTTAAAATCGAATACTTTTTACGTTTGTAAAAATTTTTTTACACTAGTATCTTTTGAGTGTTAAACGTTTCCAGTATTCGATTGTGTGTGTGTGTAAATAATAGTTTGCTTATTTCATTTTAAGTAGAATATTAAAAATACCTCCGAGGTAACAAATAGTTTTATATTTAAAGTTGTAAGCAATATGGTAAACACTGGTCACAATAAAAAGGTAAATAAAGTATCCCCTGCTGGAAGGATACTTACAAAGGATAGGAGTCTAGGCTCCATTGATGTTGAAGCGCAAAGGAAAAGAAATGCTAAGAAAACACACAAAATTGAACCATATGTAGTGCTTAAATATGGTGACCAGAAATATACGTCACCAGTTTCATATGGTTTAGACCCTACATTTGAAGATGCAGTTGCTACATTTGATTTCATACCTAAAAAGCAAATAAAGATAAACGTTTACGACGAAGATCTTGGGGCTGGAGATATAGATGATTTAATTGGCGAGGCTTCTACCTCAGTGCCAAGTGTATCAAAGCTAGAGCATGAAGTAAAAGTAAAACTTGAAGGAATTAATGATGCTACGTTTGCGCATGAGTTTCGTGGCGAAGTGAATATAAAAATTAAAAGAACTACCCAAAGGGGTCAAATAGAAGTCACAGTTATTAATGCGAAACATTTAAAAAACGTAGATCAAGTTGATACAGCGGATATTGCCCAGAATATGGGCATTGTTTTTCAATGTCTATTTCTATTTGTAGCATATATAGCTCTTGGTACATTTTGTTTTCCGTTACTAGAGCCGGAATGGACGTATATTGATGCTACTTACTTTTCTGTCGTAACGTTAACAACAGTTGGATATGGCGATTTATTACCAACATACCCACTATCAAAAGCAGCAGTCGTTGCATATGGAATGATTGGCATTGCATATATAGGCGCAGCAGTTGGTATCCTTGGAAGCGCAGTCATGGAACAAATGAACAAGCGTATGGCAACTATGTCAAAAGTGGTGCCAAAAAAAGGCCCAGAAGTTGTTCCGAAAAAATCATGTCTTAGTGAAAGGCTAAAAGGACGTTTGAAAACTGTTTTTACATCGCTGTTGCTTATTATCTTGAATGTTGCTACAGGTGCAGTCTTCTTATGGTGGTACGAGGGACAAGACCTTGGTGATATGGTATATTTAGGATTCATATCATTACTTACTATCGGGTATGGTGATTTTTCGCCTGTAAGTCAATCTGGGAGACTATTTGCCATTTTCTGGATAATGTTAGGAACAGTTATAGTAGCAAACTTTTTAGGTATATTTGCAGGATTTATCATTGAAGATAAACAAGAAAAAATAAGAAATGAAATCCTTTCACGAAAATTGGATTCAAATACATTGAAGAATTGGGATACTGATGGGGACGATACAATAGATCGATATGAATACTTAACTGCACGGCTGTTACAATTAGAGGTTTGTAATCAATTTGAAATAAATAATATCATGCAAAGTTTTGAAATTCATGATCATAATGGCGATGGTACTGTAACTATTAGTGATATTTTAAAAGCTGAACAAGTAGCTGAGGAAGAAAGAAAAGAAGCTAAGCGATAAAAAATATTCGTCGTACGTGAGATGACACGGCATGCGGTTAAATATTATACATGTGTAAATATTATCTTTGTAAAATAATTTAAATAATATATTATATTTTTTTATATTTTAAAATAAAATATACATTTAAAGTTTACGCATAAGTTATTTTTTAAGCTTAATTTACTCATTAATAATTCCTACTCTTCAAAAGAATACAAATAATTGAAATAATCTATCTCACACTAGTGTGTTGATATACCCCGTAATTAGAGAATACCAATGAAGGTAAATAGATGGTATCAACTACTCGTAGCAGTTAATGAAAAAATGAACATCATAGGAAGGCGGAGAATAAATTGTACCGGGGTACAATTTGTTATACGACTCACCAAATGCACATTTTAAAGCAAAACGATTATTATAAGCGCAAGTTTTAATAATCGCAGTTTGTATGTCTCTACATTTAGTAGAAATCCAATTAGAAGCTGCGAGCTCCTTTATTTCGGCTATGTTCGAGATCTTTGCAAATTTGATTTTATATTAATATGCATATCATACGAGTAATATATTAATGATATATATATAAATATATGAAAAATTAATAAATGTGTGTAAAAAGTGTTAAATTTATAATTCTCTTATTGGGCACACCTTATTACAAAGCCGTCGTATATATAATTTGCGGAGAGATTATTTTTTTTAAAACCCCACTCTTCCACACACACTCTTTCTCGTGTAAATTTTATTTTTGATTAATTTTTATTTCAAAAGCAACTTGTATAAACCAGCTTTTTTTCTCATCTCCATTGCTGCTTGTGATGCTAATTCAGCTTTTTTTCTTAATAAATCTAAATTTTTATAAATAACTTTGTGACTAACTGTTGTAAAAACTTCTGGATCTGTGCTATTATTACCAATACCTCGTTCTATTTTTAATTGTGTATCACGTTCACAAACATGTACTTTTTGTTTACGTACAGATTGTAGTAACATTTTTCGTTGTGCAGCTGCACGGTTACCTAAAACAATAGCTTGTATCATATCATCAAGATCTTGATCTGGCTGTGGATTTGCAACTGCATCTCTAACCGCTTTTGTATCATTGGCAATTTTCGATAAACGTAGTATTACAGTTCTTACATTTAACTTTTCTTCTGCAGTTAATTTTTTACACATATCTTCTGCAACTTGGAAACGTCTCTTATCCAAAGCTCTGAATTGATTTTCGTAACTTGTACGAATTTCGACTGCTATTTTATATATAGCTTTTCGTTGATTTATCAATTTTCTGATAGGAATTATTTGATCAACTTTCTCTTGTGCGCAACCTGTTTTATTAACAGCTTCTTTTAACATGGCATCAATAGAATTGATCGAATCATTCCTTGCCCAACCTTCAAAGCCTTCACGAGTTGAAATGTGTGCTGATTCCATACAGATAACTGCTGCTTTTGTTCGATCAAGTAATTCATCTTCAGCTTGATTTAGAAAATATTTTGCTTTTGTTTCATTTAACATTGCTTTTTCTAACACTTTTCCTTTTGCAACCATTTCCGTGATTTCATCATCGTTCAATTTTTTTAAACGTTTTGGTGTTACAGTGAAATTTGTTGCATTATCCATACCTTCAATTTGTGCATGTGCTACCGATGTTGATTTTTTAAATTTATCAGGACAATCTGGATCAATTTTACTTTCTCCATCTTCCGTTTTCTTTGATTTTTTTTGATCAATATCGTTAACTTCTGGATCTTTCTTTTTCTCTTCCTCTTCTTTCTTCTCCTCACTAACAGTACTACTAGTAGTTGCATTTTTTTGTGATCCATTATCCGGTTCCTCGTGGATGCCAATTTCTAACATTGACATTTCAAGATGTTGTTGTTGGCAACGTGATATTAAATCACCACCCATTGGCTCTAATGCCTGTGTTGCACTGCCACCACCACGTTTTGCATTTGTTCCCGTACGTAACATAAACGAATGGCATGTGGTCATGCATATTGCAATCGCTACTACTATGAAAACGTTTAATTTCATGATCGTTTCGTGAATATTATTATATATATATCTTATTTATATATATCTATATATATATATATATGTCTATCCACACTCTTTCTATTGTTTATCTCTCCACACATAATTTTGTTAGTACATATAATATTCCCCCTCCCTTTTTCTATTCATCCCGCCTCACTTCTTTTTAAAGAATCCCACCTCAGCCTCCGCTATAGGTATTCTAATTAACCTTCAAGTATAAATTATTGGTCTTTTCATAGGAAGATAAATTCTAGTTTTGTATTCTAATTTCCCCTATGATATATGGAAAAGAATTCATTTAACACACTAGAGCATAGAATTTAAAAGAAAAGAGGAGGAGGAGCACAGCATTTCTTAAAATCATAAAAGTAAAAGGGGCTACTGTGTAATGATATGTCCATCTTGTAAAAATATGTTTTTTTGGTTTCGTGATAAGCACATAAACACTTCATTACGATAATTTTATGATAATCTTCTGGTAATGGTTTTGCTTCGTTATAGCACGTTATAGCATTACAGATGTATATTCCATTTTTATGTATCATACCAGGTCAAATGTTCCTCGATTTACAAGGTGAATAACATTACTACCTGCCTTGCCTGCATTTTTATTTGTTATTTTATAACTACTAACAATTGCATTTTTATAAATAAATAAATAAATAAATGAATGAATGAAGTAGTTATATATATATATATATGCACATACAGACATATATTCATATATATATATATCGATCATTGTGTGTGCGTGTATGATATTGTTGTACAAATGTTAAAGAACATGATGATAATAAAATCTACGATGTTCAACGTGGTAGTATTAGTATTATTAAGCGTGGTCGTAGTTAGTGTCGTCGAAGCAAGGTAGAAGACAAGGCAAAACAAAGAAAATTAAGTTTTAAAAAATAAAAAATGTGTGAATATTTTTTCTTTTGTGAAGTACGACGTATGTTTTTAGATGAATAATGAATAGTCGAATGAATAGCTCGTGGGCTATTTATTATTTTTTTATAATTAATCATTTTTATTTCATTTATAACCAGCACACTAATAAATTGTATATTTTAATAGTACTACTAAATTATCCAGATATCTCCCTATCCCCTATTTAATAATAATTTCAATAATACCTGGTAATAAATAATAATTATAATGGCCAATAATAAGAAGAGTGCAAGATGAAAGATGAAAGGTGCAAAGATGAATTAAAAAATAATATATATAAATTATTATTACTGTAATAAAAATATAAATCAATACTACCTACATTATATATTCTTTTGCAAACTTCCAAAGAAAAAGAAATCAATTCAAATTAGACAACTATTATAAAAAAGCAAAGAAAAACACATTCATCCCCCCGTCTCTTATTCTATCCCATTCCAATTTTTTTCTTTCGAGAAATTGTCATACACACACACATATACATATATATACTTAGTATAACTCTCTCTCTATTTTTTTGTTTTGTTAATAATGAATGATTATAAAAATTATTTAGATGAAGAAGAGAAGAAATTAAAGAAAGATGCTGAAAAACGAAAAGAAGGATACGCATTGCAAGAAGGGCATGAATCTCGTCCATTTTGGGTTACTAAAAAAGGTGAAATAATATTAGAAGCATTTAATCCGTTATACAGCCAAGCTTATGAATTTGTTATTGCAATTGCACAGCCAGTATCTAGGACTGAATTTATACATCAATATTTAATAACAATGACCTCGTTGTTAGGTGCCAGTGCATATAATTTAAGTGCAGAGGGTATTGTGAAACATTTAAAATTATTCAGTAAAAATGTGCTACCAGACATCGTTGCAAATAGAGTACGATTGTTCATGCGAAGGTATGGTAAAGTGAAATTGATTATTAGAAATCAAAGATATTTTATTGAATCAACTGAACAAAAAGTTTTGCATCAATTATTGAGTCACCCAGATATTAGAGCAGCAAGAAAAGGTGGCACAAGTGGTGGACGTTTAATCCAAACAATGGAACGGCGTCGCGAGGCAAATTTTGGTACCGGAAATAACAATAATGAATTCCAAACTGCAAGAAAAGAAGCTATAATGGATATGATGAAAAGAGGAAATAAAAACAATACTGGTACCATGATAAATACATATGATGCAGCAAGCGAAGCGAGAAAAGAACAAGAATTAAGAGATAAACTAGAGGATAATAATAATGATTCACGTATGTTAGCTGAACAATTTGCTATGGATAAAGTATATTCATTTGAAATCGATCAAAAACGAGTGAATTCAGTACGTCGTGGTGCATATAAATTAGATGCACAGGGTGGATACCCAATTTTAAAAGAATACGATTATTTAAATGATAGAGGTACGAAATCGTTAAATGCATTGCCACGAGTTCAATTCAAACCAAGGGAATATCAATCACGAGCACTTGGTAAAATGTTTGGAAATAAAAGGGCAAAATCAGGCATTATTGTACTACCATGCGGTGCTGGTAAAACCTTTGTTGGTATCAGTGCATGTATAACTGTAAATAAAAGTTGTTTATGCCTCGTAATTAATGATGTTGCTGTTGAACAGTGGAAAAAAGAATTTTTAAGATTTTCAACTTTGGAAGAAAAGCAAATTGTACGCTTAACATCACGTTCACAAGATCAATTCAATGAGAAAGTGCCATGTGTTGTCATTACAACATATAGTATGATGGGGATGAAGGATACAAGGCGCGCTGCTGAATCAAAGAAAGTGATGGATAGGATAGCTAGCATTGATTGGGGCTTGTTACTATTAGATGAGGTGCATGTTGCACCAGCCAATACATTTCGAAATGTTTTAGCTCGTGTACGCGCACATGCCATTCTTGGTTTAACTGCCACATTAGTACGAGAAGATTCAAAGATTGATGATTTAAATTTTTTAATTGGACCAAAATTATATGAAGCAAATTGGATGGATTTGACGAATGAAAATTTTTTAGCTCGCGTTATGTGTAAAGAAGTATGGTGTCCTATGACAAAAGAATTTTTCTCTGAATATTTAAAATTGCAAGATTATCGTGAAGGGAAAATTGCAAGGACGAAAAAAAATTCGCGAAGACAACCAGCAAGGCTTCAACAACGATTGTATTGTTTAAATCCAAACAAGATGTTAATATGCCATTATTTAGTACAGCAACATAGGGCAAAAGGCCATAAGATATTAATTTTTGCTGATGACATCAAAACTTTGAAATATTACAATCAAATACTTGGGTATCCAATGATCTTTGGAGGATCATCACAAGAGGAACGTTTACGATGTATCAATACGTTTAAATTAAGCAGTACCTCTGAAGTGTTGTTAATATCAAAAATTGGGGATACATCAATCGATTTGCCTGAATGTAATGTGGTTATGCAAATATCATCACATGGGGGTTCGAGACGGCAAGAGGCACAGCGTTTGGGGCGTGTATTAAGGCCGAAGGAAGGACAAGAAGATTCTGATAATACAGAACCAAATGCATTTTTTTATGCGTTAATTTCTACTGGGACGAAAGAGGTATATCATAATCGCAATCGTCAGCGATATTTAAACGATCAAGGTTATCCATATACAATTCAAGAAGGTAGTTTATTTCTTTATGACAAAGAATTTGCAAAAGTTGATAGGATTCTTAGTAGGACTGGGGATAGTGGTGGTATTACATCAAAAGAGAAACAACTTGCATTAATGGCAAAGCTTTTAGAAGTCGAAGTTGATGATGAAGATAAAGAGGAAGAACTTGCATCTTCAGATGAAGATGAAGATAGATATGGATCGTTTGGCATCGATCTTACAACTACTAACGGTGAATCGAATAGTAACACTAATACTACTACTACTACTACTACTAATAGTGGCAGTAGTAATAAATTAGGTGTATCACTATTGGCTAGAGCACGTCGAGGTACAGGTTCGATATCGAAAATATCAGATGGGAGTGGTATGTCATATCATGAACAACAGAGAAAATGACGAAGGGGGATTAAATGTTTTTTAATACGAATATAATTATAATACGTCGTATATATATTTTTTTTTTTAATCTCCCCCCACACCTTCTATACCGAGAGCTTCAAGACCAACAAATTCTGCAAATGTTATTAAAAATGCAAGAATTGTCGCAACAACACCTCGTAATAATTTCCAATCAGCTCTTACACCGACAATTCTTATAGGTTTTAAATAATCATCTCTTGCGATAAATTTTGTACATTCTCTTAAAAAGGAAATGGTATTTTGTTCAATCTTCAATGTCGCTTTATTTTTTCCATCAATTGAATTTCGTAAAGTTACATTCATCTCAACATGAGCTTGCATAATTTGTATTTCAAACTGCCGAAGTTCAACATCAGAGGTAAGTGAATTAGCTTTATCTGCCCAATATAACGCACGCAAAATGTAGCATGGACCAAATGAAAGCAGGAAGTATAATGCATACCATTGTGGTTCTTTAAATGTTTTATTTTCTTTTCCCACCAAAGTGAAAAATGAAAGCATAAAAACTAAGCACAAAAATAAGCAGTATGATACAATCCATTGTAAACGCAATCGAAAATCCTTTCCTAATGATTTAATTGCTTGCCTCATTGCTACATATGTTGAAGCATTTGTACCTTGCCTCAAATTAATCAATTTTGGCAAAATATGAAACAAACCATCATCTGAAACTTTACATATTAACTGATCAGTTAATTTTTTTCGCAATAAATAACGACGTTGGGAATCTATAACTCCACATTCTAGAAACGTGCAAAAACTCCAAAAGTTCCAGAAGGTACAATAAACAATTGTGAAAATAAAAAAGCCAGACGCATTATGAGTACCCCCACCAGGCAATCCTTTCGCCATACGATACCATATTCCAATCGTTGCAGATAGTAGACCAAAAATTGCTGAATTCAATAAAGTTCTAGGAAAAGTTATATGTGAAGCTGACATATCTTTACTCGATAAAAAGGAAAGCAATATTAATCCTGCACTAACTTCGATTACTGGTACTTCATCCCCATTTACGGTACGTTTCACTTTTTCAAAAATGGTCCATTCTTCTTTTTTTACTTGCTCGTTATTAACCAATGGTTGAATTAATTCTTTTATTTTTGATACAGATACTTCGCCAACATATGTCATTGGCTGTTTCAATCCATGTGCTAAGGTTAACGTATGTAGACCAATCGTGCGATTTGTCAAGTGTTCCGCATCATCCAAATGATGGAACCAACGTTCTAATTGCGGTTCAAACCATCCAGTTGGTAGCATCATATTATCTTGAATTACTTGTGCCTCTCCCATATCAGCATTTTTAAATTGATGAAACGTATATTTATTTAAATGTGAGTATTTAACTGCGATACCAATTAATCTTGAAAAATGTGAAAACCATAAGACAATGATCTCCCATTGATATTGACTCTTCGCAGACTCATCGGCAAGCATCCATACTAATGCTATTATTGGCAGAAGGAATAAAACGTGCGTAAACGAAATTTGCATAAATCCACCAGTTCCAAGGCGCATGTTATAAAAACACCGACTTCCATCTACAAAATATACATATAACGTCCCTAGTGGGTAGGTAAAATGGACAAGAAAGGCCCACCAAAATATTTTCCAATCCATCTTTATTTGTGGTTGACCTTGGATTGCAAATACACTAACATCTGATAAATTTTGAGTGGAATGTCTGTTCAATCTTACCTCTTTTCTCATACGTAACGAACTGGTTTCTCGTAGTCCATTATAATTATTCTGTTTTTGTATATTCTCATTTTTCACGTTAATACCTGACTTATTACCGGATAGTAAAGGATTTATAGTAACAAACTCTAGATTCTTATTTTTCCTCATCATCATATTATTTCTTTGACTTCCATAATTGCCTCCGCGGCCTCCTCTCCCACGTCCTCTGCCTCTATTACTCTTACCATGTCCATGGTAATTTTTATTGTTATTGTTATTGCTCAGCATATTATTCTTTGTTAAAGAATGTGTCGTTTTCGAATTGATTTGAAGCTTATATGTATCTATAAACATATTATGTTGTTACATTTACAGACTTTTTACGTATTATATTTATAATTTATAATAATTTAAATTTAATTACATACTGGCATACAACAACTTAAACTGTAAAAAAAAAGCACTAAAAAACAGTAAAAAAAAAGCTGGTGTGCTGGTGTGTGCCTGTGGTGTGCCTGTGTGGTGTGGCACGTGCTATAATACAGTAGCTCAACACAAAAGCTAAACAGGAGAATTAAGGAAGCACCTTATTATAATACCAGCTTTCTGTACTCAGAGAGAATCTCTCTGCTGTACTCATAACATTTTTTCACCATCAAAAAAACGAGAAAAAAAAAAAAAAAAAGTAAAAAAAAAGTATTGCCAGATTAAGATTGCCAGATTGGCACATCATGTGCTCATTGGCAATTGGCACATTGGCCAAGTGCCAAGTGCCCAAGATGATGGCATAAAAAAATTAAAATGATGAATAAATGACCAGAAGAAGACATCAATAAAAATAAAATACGTTTTAATTTGCATACAGGATATATCGATATATAGATGATTATATACAAACAAAAAACAAATACCCTTTTAACTTTTGCTTTATTTTATTTTTTTAAATTAAAAGTTACAACACATACACATACACACACATATATTTAAACAAATGGCGGATAATAGAAATACGGCATTATATTGGGCTGCATTATATGGTAGAGACGAACCATGTCGATTGGCATTAAATGGTAATAGGAAATTAAAATATATACCAGAGTATCCAGGGTTTGAAATGCCTGAAAGTACTGGTGCTAATCGTAATAATGTAGCATATAGACAAGATTGGAAAGATGAGGAATTAGGTCGTACTGCTGTGCATGAAGCTGCAATTAATGGTAATTGGGAATTAATTGAACTATTTTTGAAACACGGTTGGAGTAGTGATGTTAAAGATATCTTTCGTCCAATAAGTGACCAACAAGATAATGAATTAAATCGTATGCCTTTTCCACAATTTAGTAATAACACAGAGAAAGGAACGCGGCCTAGGGATTATGCATATCAAAATGAACATTATGACGTTGCAATGAAATTATTTATTTACGATTTAGCAACATATATGGATATAAAACACAATGAAATAGATTCATATGTATTAAAAGAGCAAGATATTGGAAACATTTTATGTTATCTTTTAAAGGAAGAGGAAACGGAAATTGAATCTTATTTAGACTATACGAATAATACTGCGGTATCGCGTGAAGCATTAGGTGCATGTTTATATTTTGATGATAATGATAATAATAATAATAGTAGAAACGACACAAGATGCAAAAGTTTTCAACCTATTAATAGTAGTGCTGAGATCAAGAATGATAGCAAATGTAGAAAATGTGGACGTCCTGCATCCGATCATATAAAATTAAATTTAAATGGTTTAAAACAGTGCTTCATTTTAATTTCAGAGAAAAATCGTACCAATCATTACACAGAAAGTGGAAGAAATTTATTGATGAAATATAATCAACCAGATTTAATAATACAAAATAAAGAAACGTCTGCAAGAGAATTTTTAAATGCAATGCAAGCAATAAAACGAGATCCAGAAATGAAAAATTTTATTCCATTACAAATTAAAAAGAAAAAATATAGATATGGTTCTACCAATTATGCCGAATTAGAAAGGGACTTGGAGCATTTAAATCAAGTAACAAATATTCCACCATCTGTACGTAGAAAATTAGAAAATTGTTCACAATATCAAAGACGTGTGCAATATTCTATCAACAATGAACAACATGTCAAGACGGCTGCAGCAAATGCATCTATTGAAGCTGGGAGACATTTTATATATTTACTTCAAATATTTGATAATTATAAATCAACACATCTTCCAAAGAAACGAAGTGCTACTTACATGATGATGGGTAGTGATGGAAGTAAGGATAATAATAATAATAACAACAACAACAACAACATTACGAATGATGATATACCAAAAACATTAAAAGGTTTGTTGATGTATTTATTTATGAATAGAACAGATAGACCACCAGTATTAGTATTACACGATGTAGTGCTTAAAATATTACAAGGTCATTTTCAAATGTTGTTTAATAATTATTTTAAGAGATGAAGCGAGAGTGTCTACTGTGTGCGCGCGCGCGTGTGTATTTAATCTTATAACGTGTAGGCATAACACATATACGAATGTTCGTACACGCACTAATTTTAAAAGAATACGAACTCTGGTGCGCAGGGTGGACAACTTAAGCGTTTGAGTGCCTTTTTTGGCGCCCACCACTCAGCCAAAAATAATATAATATAATATAATTATTTCAAAATAGGGCTCTATTTTGTGTCTATTTTTAGAATCTACCACAGACAACAGCACTCGGCAATAACAATTTTGATTATCAAAATTTAATTTTCTCATTTTTTTCTCGCCTTCGGCAATAGATTAATAATTTCCGATTGCAATGTACTATTTTTAGCATTAGAATAGTATTACAATACATGTTAACATTAACTTTAAAATAGAACACAAAAAACCAAAAATTTTGAAGACTTGTTAACAAAACTTCGCTTAAATTTAAAAAAATTTTCTAAACATCCCCCAACCATGGTGGGGAATGTTTATCTCGGATCTAACAGTCGCACGGTACCACTATTTTTTATAATTAGTACCCCTTTGGCGTTCATGAAAAATTAAGTTGTCCACCCTGCTGGTGCGTGTAAAATATTTATATCATATATGCATACTTCGTAATGTAAAAAATAATATTATATTATATTTCATTATGATATTATAATATATTTACTGACTATATATATTTAAAGCTTACTACCATAGCCTCTGTTCCTGCCTAACGCTTCACTATACAATCTACGTTTTTCTTTAGCATTTTCAAAGTCACTATAACGTTGTGCCCATCTTTGAGTAGTTTTCTCCTTTCCATTTACAAGATTATCCAAATGGGCTTGCAATCCTTTTGGTAACTTTTGCACTGATTTTGCCTTACCATTTGCAAATTCCCAATTTAAGATTTCTTCCGCAACAAAACCTTTTGTTTCCATTTTATAGTAACGCATGGTGTCACGATTTTTACCTAATTGGGCAAGTTGAGTAGCAGTTTTCAATGCTTCTGGCAATAATTCAGCACCTGGAAGGCTTTTGGAAACAATCCCTGCTTTCTCTGCTTCATCACCACTCCATCTTTTCCCTAATACACATGTTTCATAAAATGCGGATGCAGACATGGAATGGCGAAACAATGTCAATTCAGGTGATGGGGTTTTAATACCAATTTGTACTTCGATTGCACATTGATATCCTCTTTCTTTCTTTTGTAAACGATGATCATGGCCAAGAGCATGCATCATACCAGCACCAAAGGCATGGCCGTTGATTGCAGTGACAGTTGGAATAGGCAATAAAATTGGACGAGCGAAGCTAGTCATAGTTAGATCATTCCATTGTGCAAGCTCGTCCGTTCCAGCCATTTTATTATTCCATGCAGGGTCGATACCATTTGAATAAAATTTCTCTGATTCTGAAATTGTTAATAATGATGCAGGTGTACCTGGTGGATCTGCAGCTAATGTATCTTCAATACAGTCAAAAGCTTTGTGTACTGCTTTTGAAAATTCCAACGTCCATCTGTTTTCTTTATTTGTTGGTGACGCTGCCATTGACATAACAAATACTCCACCGTCCGTACGTCCTAATAATATTTCATTTGGGGTAGTACCTTCTGGTATTATTTTTGCTCCAGTTTGTTCCATAATTATGACAATAATACGCGCGTTGAATTTTATTTTTTTGATAATATATGCATTAATCTAGGTCCTAGACTTTACAGTAGTAAATATGTAAATACGTTGTTTAATTTTAATCTAATATTATTATATCGGTTCTTACGATCTTTTATTATATAAAATATATATTAATAGATATATGTATGTAATAATAGATCTCGTAGGACAGACAAAAAAAAAATCACAAATTCTCCATCATCATGTAATATCTTATGGGTATCAAATTCTTTAAAATTAAGTATATAAGTTCTTAAATATTTAAGTATAATAAAACTTGCTATAATTAGTATATTTTTTCCTATATAAATTAAAAATTATACGCACAGTTCCACAGATTAGCAATAATAATATCTTTTTGATAATATATATAGTCCTATTTATATGCTAATAGGTTCGATGAAAAACCTTAATTTTATCGTACTTCACAATACATTTTAATATAAGCGACATTGGAGACCAACTAATGGACTATGTATTTAACATGGAAATACCATTGGTTATTTCACAGTTATGTTTGTGCCAAAAACTACATTAAAATTGTCGGTATGGTGTTTTCATAGTGTTTTTGTGCATTTTGCCTATCACTGAGTATAACATAATATTTTGTACAAACCTTCAGCACATTTTTACCATAGTGTAAATCAGTGTTTTGATAGAATATTGTAGTGTAGTAAGTATAAAGTACATAATATCCCTAAATGACTATACATATGTTAATTTTTACTTAAACTATTGTCATTGTTGGAAACTTAACCTTCCTGAGTATTAGATGATACGGTAGATAAAAATACTCCCCCTATCATATTACTATACTAAATGCATACTTAATACTAGTAATGTGCTGTTGTCTGTTGTCTTCTGAGTATGTGGGCTTCGCGGTTTAAGTACAAACGTCCCTAAATGTCTCTGTATTATAAAGTGAATTTGTAGTGTCACTCGCGGTTAGTACCAATCCATCCTAGCAATGAATGAAATGTGCCCTGAACAGAAGGCAGGCACACAGTTATGCCAGGGGAAAAACATTCCCTTAAAACAAATTAATGCTGTTTGCTTGAGGATTCTTTACCATATGATTACTATGGGTCACCAGAGACCAACCGTTGGTCTCCAAAGTCCAGAAAAATGAAATTTCTGCAAAATAATTTTCACTTTGTACTAAAACCATATTTAATAGATAAGGACACTACCATTTTACCTGGTCTTTGCTCAAATTTCGAGAGTTTTTTGGCCTAAAGCTCCAAATCTTGACGAAAAAGGTCCTATGTACAGTATACATCAGTAGTACAAGCATAAATAAAAATGTCATAAAAATTCTAAATAGAAGGCACACAGCAATAGATCAAATAATTTTACTCAAGGACCAGCGGTTGGTCTCCAGATGGACTTTCTGAGTGGTTAAGGAGCCAATGTTGGTCTCCAATGTCGGAGAATTTCATTTTAATTTGACCGATTTTTGCATTTATAGTAGTGTGGTGTAAATATTATATTTATTGATGAAGGATTTATTAATATATATAGATTGATCTTCTCAATATATATTATATTATAGGTTGTGGCTACGATGTGGATAATATAAAGTAAATCATATATTTAACCAAGAATAATTTATATAGTACATATATACATACGAATTGATTATTTGGTATATATATATATATATATATAAGATATACATATACATCAATATAGTATGGGGAATAACCCAACACCACCAATTGCACAAAGAAGTGCACCAACATTTACTAAAATACCATATCAAGAAGGTGTGCCTTTTGTAGTAGGTCCAGCTGATGATCCAAATGCAAAGAGGACACGAAGTAAGTATTGTGATACATAAGAATTAATTTATTCTTTATTATACACCTAATAGAAATCCTATCTAACATATCAAATACCTTTATCCACAGTCGTTATATTATCTGACACACATCGTAAACATCGAGAATTAGGAACATTACCAGATGGTGATATATTAATACATTGTGGGGATTGGTCTAATTGGCATACAGCTAAAAATGATACGGAAGATTTTAATAATTGGTTAAAAGATCAACCTCATACATTGAAAATTGTTGTAGCTGGAAATCATGAAATCAACTTATCATCAAGTGGACCGATACAAAATCAAAATGTAATATCCAATGCTGTATATCTCCAAGGTCAAGAATTTATTGCGAATGGTATTAAATTTTGGGGTGGACCGTGGAATCCAGAAAGAGGATTTACTAAACGTGCAAATGCTTTTTCTGTGTCATCAGACGAATGTGCTAAAAATTGGAGTCGTATGCCAGAAGATGTTGATATATTAATAACTCATTGTCCGCCATATGGTGTATTAGATAGAAAAGAAAAGAAAGAAGTAGTAACTTATATGGGTTGTCCATTATTATTGGATAACGTAATTCGCGTTACTCCAACATTGCATATGTTTGGTCATTGCCATTATGAAAGTGGTATAGCAAAAGCTGTAATTGATGTACGTGATGTTTTTGCATCAAGAATACAACGTGCAAATAGTTTAAATAACAATAGTACTGACAAGAATAATAATGATAATAGTAGTGAAGATAATAATAATAGTAATAATAATAATAATAATAATAATAATACCAATAGTGATGATAATAATCAGAAGGAAATGACGAAAGGATGGACATGCAAAACTTGTACATTTATTAATAAAGATGAATTTTTATCATGCGAGGCGTGTGGTGCAGAACGTACTTTTGAAATTCAAAATGTAAATCCTAATGTTGTATTTGTTAATGCAGCAAATAAATTTAGAATGTTTCCAACAATTATTGATTTTTATAAAGTACGGTCTCCCACCGTAAAACTAAAGGTCTCAACAGAAAAGGTTGTATGTGATATGCAAATGTAAAATATATATATATAAAAGATTTTCGTCATAAATTTTAAATATTGCATTTTAATAAAATAAAAAATATGATATTTATTATAATCAGTTTAAATATATATGACATATATATAAAATACTACACACACACACACATATTAATCTCGCACGCACATTCATATATATTTTTCTTCCTGCGTGTAAAAATATTACGAATCCTACGAACCGTACGAAGTATATAAATATGCACTTTGTAGGGGTTCAAATTGTACACACTGATATCCTCGTGTTTAAAAATACATCACACATATGTATCATACGAAGCGTGTAGATATTTATATCTCTCTATACCAAACACTTGCATATTGAAAATGTTCATTTGAATCAGCATCACCTTTTATATGGCTATGAAAGATTTCTTTTTTTTTCTCATAACCATGTTTTGTTAAAAATGGCATAATTCTTTTTTCATATGTATCAAACGTCACAATATGACTTGGTAATTGTTCATGATACCACTTTACTATAATATATTGATCATGATCTTTTTTATTATATTGTTTTGTTACAAGTTTTGCATCATTTTTATTATTAAAATATAAATCATTAACAAATGCTAATGGATTTTCATCAAAATATTTAATTTGTTGTGTTTCTGTTTCTGGTTTTACCATATATGGTGGTGAACAATCAATAAACCACATTGGAATATCTTGATGCAAATGGCTATAATACGGTGTACTATGACATGGCATTAAGAAATGGACAGATTTCAATACCCGGCCATCATCATTACCACCATTTTCTGTTGCTTCATTACGTAAAAATTTCATGATTTTTGTTGGACTGCTTTGATGATATACAGATACATATGTACCAAGCAAAATATTTGTTAAAATTAAGAACGATAGAATATATTTATACGAACGTTCAGATATTTTTTGTTTGATTTCGAACAATGCGTATCCACATTGTATAAATACAATGGGTAACAATGGTAATATAAAGCGAAATTCCTTATGCCCACCAAAACTAAATATGCACATAGTAAACATCGTTAAACCATATAAATATTTCATTTCAATCGTATATTTACTTTTATTATTTAATACAAAATATACATTGTAAACGGAATAAAAATAAATTGGTAAAAAAAAAGCAACATTTGCAGTGAAACCCTCTGTGAAATACCAATAAAATGGATGTGTGCCATATAATTTATCTAAACCTTTTACAAAATTGAACTCAAAAAAATTAAACAAAACAACTGTCCACTCACCATAAAACCATCTATCAATGAGCAATGATGTAAATAACCAAAAGAATATAGCTGGAATTAATTCATAAAATAGCATATTGAATCTTCCTTTCCAAGTTTTTACTCTATATATTTCGCATAGACCAACGTATAGCCATAAAACGGCACTGGTTGGTCTCATAGTAACGCATGCACCACACCAAAATAAACCATACATTCGACTTGATGATAATACGCCATTATTATCTTCATCTTCTTCTTTAGATAACGATGTTGTAATTAATGGCCAATAATATAATGAAATAATTGTTAAAACTGTTTCAATTGAATTTGAAAATGTTCGTATCAAACAATAAAAATGGAACCATGAAAAAATGGAACAAAATAATGCTAAATATGCAATATCTTCGTTTTTAAAAATTTTCAAAGCATATAAATAAATATACGCATCACCAATGCCAGCTATTATGCCTTGAATAATACGGGGGGTAATTGCAACTAACAATGGCGTATCTATACCAAGTATCTGTAAAAATTTATATGGTATTGCAAATAATAATAATGGATGTGTAGCACCTCTTAATTTTGCATTAAGTTTCCATTCCCAAGATAAGTGACCATAACCAAATACCATATTATGTGCAACTTCTGGTCCTTGCCAAAATTCATCAGGATTGAAATATGTATCTACTATTAAAGCATTCATAATTCTAAATAAAATTAGTTTAAATAAATAATTATTGTAGAATTTTCCTTTCATTATATTTAAATAGTTTTTATCATTATTATTATTTTGATTTGATGTCTTGCGTCGTTTCTTCATTATAATAGAAATAAATTTATAATTATCGA
>JACKZZ010005684.1_pt1 | contig 27614 bp, 25 predicted proteins | sample 8027871 | NCBI WGS metagenome assembly JACKZZ01 (sample SAMN15724774, study PRJNA655200) | protist metagenome | isolation source: fluorescence activated cell sorting (FACS) single amplified genomes of... | place: USA: West Boothbay Harbor, Gulf of Maine | collected 2000-07-19 | reverse complement strand
ACAGAGGTAGTCAGAGCGTTAGTTCAGGCAGGGGCGGATAGAGAGGCTACAAATAATAATGGAAAGACGGCTCTTATGTTTGCAGCTGAGAACGGTCGGACAGAGGCAGTCACACAAGCTATAAGGGACGGGAAAAAAGCCTTAATTGATGAATTTCAAGAGGTTAGAGAAGAAATGGTAGGGGTTTCATTAGTTTCACGAAAGGGAAAGCTTCCCCTTCCATTAGATATGGAGAAACTCATCAAGAGTTATCTTCCTGAATTATCAGACGCACAGAACAACATGGCCAAAAAATATATAAGCGAATAGTAGTGTCCGGTAAAAACAAAATGCCCCAAGGATTGGGGTTAGGCGGAGGAAACCCTGTTTTCCTGGCTGTCCATAGACTTGCATATCCATAGTTTTTTGCAAAAGAATTATCGTTTTCTTAGATCCCCCAGGTATAAGTTAATTACTACTGATTCAAATATAAAGAGTAATTCCACGATCAGCTGCCCTCAACTTGAGGGCAGTTGCTCTTTTATCCCCACTAAGCCCCGTGTCTCTTAGGTCAATTAATTCAATACTTTTACTAGAATTAATCAAAGACTCTAATGCGTCAAAAATATCATCTGTAATAGGATTTCCCTGTAAGAACAGGGATTTCACTGTCTTGTTGCTTTCAAGTGCCTTTAAAAGGTAAATAGCACCTTCTGAACTTATCTCATTGTCCGACAACACCAGGTGTTTTACTCCATGGTTCATAATCATTGCATCAGCGAGGGATTTTATACCAAAATCGCCCACCGCATTTTTATTTAAGACCAACCATCCAATATGATGATTTACCTTCAACAAATCAGCAAGCGCAGCCATAGCAAAACTAGTGAGCTTATTATTACTTAAAATTAAATGTTGTACTTGGGAGTCTTTTTTTAAAGCGGAAGCTAAAGCCTGGGTGCCAGAGTCAGCAATATAGTTGCTACTTAAAAATAAAGCAGAGTAATTATGTCCCGACTGAAGTTTTTGGGCAACAACAGAAACGCCAGAGTCTCCCAATTGTTTACCGGCCATTGCTAAGCCTTTAGCGTCTTTAGGTGTTTCTGGAAAAAACTCAGGCCTTGCACCCACACCTGTCTTTTTTAAAGTCACGGACTCAAAATCAAGATCCTTAGCATTAAAAGACTTATTAATAGTCTCTTCAAACGATTTAGATTTATTAATTTTTGACTGATGTGCTTTGTTTTTTATCGAGTTTGAAGGGCGTTTTTGAGGCGCGTTTTCCCAAATTGATTCCATAAATTCCTCCACAAATAAGTGTATCACATTGAATGGTTTTAAAAAGATGTGAAATTTTTTTTAAATTTAACCGATAATTTAAGGTATACAAAATAAATTTATTAATGCTATACGGAATCGGGTAGCATATTTTAAAGGAGAAATATCAATTATGTTAGCCCCAATCAACCCAGCTGAACAATGTCAAGTACCCAGAAGTATTAAACAGAACTACCAGAAGTACTTTTTTCAATCGAGCTAATACAAACGAAGCAAAGCAAAGAGTACAGCAAGTTATTGCAACTGCAATTAACACAGAAGTCGAAAGTGGAGTAGACTCCAGTATTGAGAGTGTTAGAAGAGCCGTTTCTAAAGCGATACTTGAGCATTTAGGAAAAGAAGAATTTCAAAGTAATGAAATTAATCTAATTAAAGAAATTAAATTAGTTGCCAATGAGATGTTAAAATTAGACTCTGAAAAGAAACATGTACTAGGCGATATAACCAATCCTGCGAACAAAGATCAAATAATAGCTATACCTGAAGAGCAACGTAATGAACTTAGAAAAGCAATCGCTATTGCTCTAAACGTTGTATGTTCCACAGTAAAGTCAAACTTTTATACAGGAAATCGACCAGCTATTCATTTTTCATCAAAAGTAAATACAATTTTCAGCCGACTTACAGAAGATGAAAAGAGTGATGTTTATGTTAATAATGAAGTTGTTGTAGCAGCTGCACCAGCTGCACCACCTGCACCACCTGTCCCTTTATCTTTACCTGTAAGACTTTATAGAGAAGTATGGGCATTTGTTGGACTACCAGTAGTGGTAACACCTCCTGCGGCAGCAGTAGTTCCAGAAGCAGCAGGAGAAGTTGTAGAGGTAGCAGATGTAGTTCCACTTCTAGTAGCAGAAGAAAACCCACATGTAGAGTTAGAAATATTAGTCGCGGATGCCCAAGCAGTAGCCGAGGATGCAGCAGCTGCTTTACGTGAAGCAAGAGAACGTGCTCAAATTAACTTAGAAAGCCCTCTAGGTGCAGTTACTTATTCAGAGGCAGCTAACTCTAAAATCAGAAACCCAGAAGCACTTGCAGAAACAAGCGCCAAACGCATAAAGCATGAAGCTCAACAGATTATACGAAGAGCAGTAAATGCAGTTCCAGCTGGCGAAACTCAAGAAACAGCAACACGTATAATTTCGAGAACTATACTTGAGTTTTTAAATCAAGCTCAATTTACTGGTGATAATGAAAACCTAGTTGCTTTTAACAAACAAGTTGCAGCTATCGCAAAAGAAACAGAAAAGATTAGCAAGGGCAAGTCAGGTTATATCAATTTAGTGACTGGGCCAGATAACACAATCATTAAATTAACTGAGCCTCAGCAAAAATCATTAGTAAAGGCATTAGCATTAACACTTAAAGTAACAGAAGATAGTGAGAGTCCTATTGAGTCTACATTTTTCACAAACCAAAATCGTGCAGGAGAAGGCGTTTTTAATGATTACCAACTTGCATTGATGAATGGATTAGAAGGAGCAGACAAACACACTTTACTAGTGAATGAAGCACCTCTGCCAGTACTTCCAGCGCCAGCACCTCCAGAGCCAGCACCAACGCATTGGTATGATGGTATTTTCAGCAGTTGATCAAGGATAATTTAAGTAACATTTACTTAGATTTATAAATAAATAAAACGCCCTCTATTTTACAGAGGGCGTTTTTTTTATACTACAACAATTGCAATATTTGCGGTTGTGTTTGTTTTCGATTTTGTTGTTCACGGAAATTTTTAATGGGACTTTATGAGGCCACAAAAAATGTGTGGAGACCTATGGAAGAGCATAACATGTTGAGCATGTTTGTTAGTCAAATTGGCTTTGCAGCAACCATCGCTTTTTTTGTGTCATGTCCAAAATACACAACTGACTCTTGCCCAGGTGCAAAGTCAGGTACTTTTGTTGGACTGCGGCTGGATTAGTAAAAGGTATTTCTGTAGGTTTAATTGCTAGTAGAATAGCAGGAAAAATTAAGTAATAGTTTCTTGAGGAGGGGCTTAAAATTTAAAATGAACAAAGAGCCTACCAAAGTTTTTGGAATCTTTGTCTATTCGATGATACTTCTTTTTAATATGGCTCTGATCTAAAAATCGAAGGACTTTCTTTTTTAGCTGACCACTTCCTTTTCCAGGAATAATTTCAACTAACTTAATCTTCTTTTCAATCGCCTCATCAATGATCCGATTCAGTTCGATATCAATTTTTTGACCTTTATTAAAAATATCGTGTAAATCTAACTTCAATTTTGCCATACCTTAATTTTAACATGGAGAATTCAAAAGCCGACAACCCCAATTATCATGCCATATTTCAGTCCCCTATTAAATAAAATTATTGCCGCATCATCAGAAATAATAAAACGTACACCAGGAGTAATCCATTCATTTTTTAACTTTCTTTTAAAGCCTTTTATTGACCTATTAGGGAGCTCTCAAATACCAGTAGAAGGACTCACTGTTAAGACAAACTTAATTCTGGTAAGAATTATGGACGATTTAGATACAACAGAGCGGTCTAGTCACAAACTTTTCCACAATCTTTGGTAAAAAATGTATCCCCAAGAATTGGCAAGTATCTTATTTCAGGTCCTCTTATTTGGATGGGGTGTACTGGCTATGCTCTTTTTTTGTCTAGCTTCAGCAAAATGACTAAAATTAAATTAATTTAAAAGCTAATTTGACGCCAAACTCAAATAAATTTATCCTATTACCCGATGGCAAAGAACACTTTATACAATAAAATATGGGGCGCTCACAAAGTAGACACCCTACCAACAGGGCAAGACCAGATATTCATCGGGCTTCATTTAATACATGAAGTAACCACTCCACAAGCCTTTTCAGGAATGAAAGAAAGAGGCGCTAGCGTTGGCTATCCTCAAAGAACCTTTGCAACAGTAGACCACATCATCCCAACCATTAAACAACTACAACGCCCATACCAAGACACCCAAGCCGAAATTATGTCTAAAGCCTTAGAAGACAATATAGAAGGAACTGGAATCCAGTTCTTTAAACCAGGATCAGGAAAACAAGGAATTGTTCACGTTATTGGCCCAGAATTAGGGCTAACTAGACCCGGCATGACCATCGCTTGCGGAGACAGTCATACCTCAACCCACGGCGCATTTGGTTCTTTAGGATTTGGAATAGGAACTACAGAAGTAGGGCTAGTATTAGAAACACAAACTTTAGCACTAAATCCATTCAAAGTTAGACGAATTAATTTTAATGGAACCCTAACAAATGGCTTATTTGCCAAAGACGTCATCTTAAAAATTATCCAACAACTTGGCGTTAAGGGTGGCATTGGTCACGCCTATGAATTTGGTGGAGATGTGTTCGACGCAATGTCTATGGACGAACGCATGACCGTTTGCAACATGAGTATAGAAGGCGGCGCCAGAATTGGTTATGTAAACCCTGACCAAACTACGTTCGACTACATTAATGGCAGAGAATATGCCCCAAAAGGGGATGCGTTTAATGAAGCCGTTGAGAATTGGAAAGCAACAGCCTCCGGAAGCGACGCCCAATACGACGACACCGTCACTTATCATACCGACGACTTAAGCCCGATGGTAACTTGGGGTGTGACTCCAGGACAATCGGTTGGCGTAGTAGACAATTTACCAGCACTTAACAGTTACTCTGAAGACGACAGAAAAGTGGCCGAATCGGCGTATGAGTATATGCAGTTTAAGCCTGAAACACCAATTAAAGGCAAGAAAATTGATGTCGCATTTATTGGGTCATGTACCAATTCAAGGCTTTCAGATATAAGAGAAGCCGCTAAAGTACTTGAAGGTAGAAAAGTAAACCCAAACGTACAAGCCATTGTTGTGCCAGGCTCTGAACAAATAAAAGAAGCCGCTGAAAAAGAAGGATTACACGAGATCTTTAAAGCAGCAGGAGCCGAATGGCGAGAAGCCGGTTGTTCGATGTGTTTGGCGATGAATCCCGATAAATTAGAAGGCGATCAAGTATGTGCCTCAACTAGTAATAGAAACTTTATGGGACGACAAGGAAGCCCAACAGGACGCACTTTGTTAATGAGCCCTGCTATGGCCGCCGCCGCTGCATGTGAAGGTGCTGTAGTAGATGTAAGAGAGGTTTTAAAATGACCATTATAAAAGAAGTAAAAGGACGCGGAATAACTGTTCCCGGCGCTGACTTGGACACTGATCGGATAATTCCGGCACGATTCTTAAAAGAAATTTCCTTTGAAAATATGGGCAATTATTTATTCTATGATGTGCGTTTTGAAGCAGACCAAACACCAAAGCAACACCCTCTAAATGATATCAAGTATTTAGGTGCATCTGTAATGATAGTGGGCCGAAACTTTGGCTGCGGCTCGTCAAGAGAACACGCTCCTCAAGCTATTCATCGCTTCGGAATTAACGCACTCATTGGCGAAAGTTTCGCAGAAATATTTTCAGGAAACTGTAAGGCAATTGGGGTCCCATTATTTACAGCAAGTAAAGCAGTTCTAGACGACATTTCAAAAATAATTGAAGCCGATCCAAGTTTAGAATTACACTTAGATATAGAAAAGAAACAGTTAACTTTAAATCAAAAGACATATTCGTTAACCATTGCCGACTCACATAGAGAGTCTTTTTTAAAAGGCTACTGGAACGTTCTTACTCTCTTAAAAGAAAATACCAAAAAAATTAAAGAAACATCCAACAATTTAAACTACTAAAAATTAAATTTAAACTTCTTTTCTCTGTTTAGAACTATCACACAAAATAACAAACCTATTGGCTGTGCCCAGTTCAAAAATAGTAAAACTGGCGGGACACTGCTTTGTAAAATTAAAGCACTGTAACTAACTAGAACAAACAAAAATTGAGACCATACCGCCGCCATAAGTAACCATCTTTGACTTCGCCAGTTAAAGTTTTTTGTTAGATAATAGAGTGGAATAATAGCTTCGATAAACGAATAAGGTTTTAGTCTTGGCAGAGTCAATATTAGTATTAATACACTCATAAAATAAAATATTTCCCAACCATTTTTTTCAATATAATGTAAAAGCTGAGTTCTTTTAATAACAACATAAAGTAAATAAAGTATCAGACAAACTCCCCAAAATACTTTTGAAAAATAAACTAGGTTCACACTAAAAATAAAGTCTAAAAATGCTTGTAAGCCTAAAAGAGGCGTAGCGTCTAACAAGCAAAATAAGGTCTCCGTAAATGGGGTGTGCTGATTTGGAATTAGCCCGAAGAGTTGAAAAATAAAGTCGGAGAAAAATTGGGGGTACATTAAGTAGGATATCAAATACACGCTAAAAAATGATCCCAAAAGAATACCTAATACACCACTAAAACGAGCCCAGTCTTTTTTTAAAATAAATACCACAAGTAGAGGCAAAACATACAATAAAGGTAGCAACTTTATCGACCCAGCTAGCCCCAAAAAAAACGCCGCACTGTAAAAGTGGGTTTTCAAAATGAGTACAAACCATAGCGCAATAAATAAAAAAGAAACCATAGAAATATTCCCAGTTTTTAGTATCCACGCAAACGAAAAAAAACCACCATACAACAAGGTAAGTAAATAAAGTCGGGCCCCTTTTTGTTTTGGAATAATACAATAAATGAACACAAAAATAACGGCGTAATACAGTAAATACCAGCAAAGAGGATAGGTTAAAAATGAAAATAATTTAGCCCAAAGCATAGGGTAAGGCATAGAAAGTGAGTGGTCAGTAAGCGCTTGTAAAACACCTGTATAGTACGGGTTTCCTCCTCTATAAACGGCCACTTCTACAGCTCTAAAAAGCATTAAGTCCCATCCCCAAGTTCCTGGAGAAAATAAGTCTAAAAAAATACAAGCCGTATTACTCAAAATGAGGGATGACAGTGCAATCAGTTTGTTGGGTTTGAAAAAGGCAGCTGTTATAAAACTTGCCATTAAGATACCTAAAAGGTAAACAAGCATTAGATCAAATTAGAGACTTCTTTATAATCACCAGACTCAAGGTCTCCTATGTCGTAAGGCCCAAATTTTAGTCGTTTAAGCATAACAACATAACTTCCAACCTCTTCAATCATTCGTCTAATTTGTCTATTTTTGCCTTCTGTAAGTTCTATTGTAAAGTGCTTATGAGAAAGCCGTTCTACTTTAGTTGGTTTTAATAAATAACCATCTAATAGCATTTCGTCTTCAAGTTGTTCTATCATTGTAGCGTCTAGATCCTTATTTACTTTAATTTCATAAAGACGTTTATGTGAGACTTTCGGATCTAAAAAATGTTTTGAAAAAATTCCGTCATCGGTAAATAAAATAAGGCCTTCAGAGTCTTTGTCTAGCCGTCCTACTGCATTTAGATGCTTGTATTCTTCTGGTAAAAAATTTCTAACTTCTATCTCGTCATTCTGAGGAAGGTTAGTCACCATTTTTTTTGGTTTATAAACAGCAAGGTATATATATTTTTTATTTAAAATACTTTCATCAAGTTCTACTTTGTCTTTTTCAGGATTTATCTTTGTACCCAGTTCTTTTACAACTTCGCCATTAACTTTAACATGTCCGTTTTGCATGGCTTCTTCAGCTTTTCGTCTAGAAAGCCAGCCTTGCTGTGAGATATATTTTTGAATGCGCATTAATGACATGGTGCTAATGTATCATATTAAAAGAAGGGGGACTAACTAACAGCTGAACTTGTCTTTATATCTTCCAAAAGCAAATCAAGTGTTTCAAACCCTGGCTTAAGGCCATAAGTAAGTGGGTTAACCACGTCGTAACTCATATCAGAGTTCTCTATACAATGTCTTTCCCAAGGCCCAATTTTAATTCGGAACCATTTTGCCATTAAAAAAATGAATTTCTTAGAAATATTAAATCGAAACGGGATAGAAATACAAAATGTAGAGCAAATAGAGTCAATAGCTTGTTTAACGGTCACGGCTTTATAACCTAAAACTAGTTCTTTAGATTCAGTATCATGGTCAATTAAATAAGTAGTGACGCGGGCAATGTCTCGAGAATGAATAAAATGAAACTTTCCTTCAAGTACAATAAAACGTATCCATTTCATAAATTTTAAGCTGGGCACAATGCCTGAACTTATATGCGAAAAAGGACGACCCTTCTGGCCACCAAAAACCATGGTTGGGTAAAGCACAACAGTTTTGTCTTTCCATCCAGAGTCTTGTAACGACTTATAGGCTAGGTATTTACTACGTACATAGCCAGATCCATGTTTACCAGCGGCTTCAACTAACTTATTTCCTTTACCTAATATACTAGCGGTAGAAAAATAAATGATTTTATCTAATTTTTTAGGATCACAAAACGACAGCATTTCATGAGTTTGCTGTACATTTAAGTAACGAGCATAGTCTGAGTCAGACCAGTCTGTAGCAATATGAATTAGAACGTTGATGTCTTTGAGTATATGTTTTAGGTCTTCAATATTTTTTAGATCGCCGGTATGAATATGGAAATTTGAGCGGCTAGAAAGGTCAATTGTAATTCTATTGGGGTCTCTGCAAAGCAAATGTACTTCAAGGTCAGACCTCTCTAAAAGTTCGTCTAAAACGTAATGTCCAACACAACCCGAACTTCCTGTAATAAATACTTTTTTTATCATAGCCAGCACAGTATAACACAGTTTAATTTATACCCAATTGAGCACCTCTATATTACTAAACTAAAGGGTTCTTTTAGCTATGTTATACTCTTACCTATGAGCAACTTCGAATTACCTGGATTCAATAAAATTAAAAACTGTCGTTTTGGACCCATGCTTTATAACCCAAATGACACACATATCGGTAAATCTCTAGACCTCTACGGTGAATATTGCAGAGAAGAAACATTACTTTTTGACCAATTATTAAAAGACGGCGATATTGTTTTAGACGTGGGAGCACACATGGGCGCTCACAGTGTTTACTTCGCCGGAAAAGTGGGCCCAAAAGGTGGCGTTTTAGCCTTTGAACCTCAACGTGTTTTGTATCAAATCTTATGTGCCAATGTCGCTTTAAATAGTTTTTTAAATGTGTATGCTTATAACATTGCCCTAGGACAAGAAAAAGACTTTATTAAGGTTCCTCAGTTAAGTTACGAACGCGAAACAAACTTTGGCTTATTTACACCTAAAGACTACAACCAGGGCGACGACGTTGCTCAAGACACCATAGACACCTGGATGGCCTTACCCAAATGTAAATTGATAAAAATTGACGTAGAGGGAATGGAACTTGAAGTCATAAAAGGGGCAGTAGCTACCATAAAAAGTACTATGCCTTACATCTACTACGAGGACAACGCACATAAGCCAAATAACGAACTCCATAAATATGTTAAAAGTTTAGGATATAAGTTGTATTGGCATTTCCCAAGATATTACAGGCCAGACAATTTCTTTGAAAATAATGAGAATATTTTTGAAAATAAGGGTGATTTGGTAACAGCAAGTAATGTAATAGCCGTTCCCATTGGTGGTACTACCCCACAAAGCGTGGCAAGTGAAGTTACAATAGAGTAGATTAGCTAGGAGACGAGTATGATAGACAACCCAATAAGCAGTACAGAAATAGCACAAATATTACCTCACAGATTCCCCTTTCAACTTGTTGATAGAATCATTGATTTTGACGAAGAAAAGTCAGTAATCGCTCTCAAAAACGTTTCTGTAAACGAGCCTTATTTCCAAGGTCACTTTCCTGACAATCCTGTAATGCCTGGCGTGTTAATTTTAGAGGCTCTCGCTCAAGCCGGTGGATATGTACTACTCAGAAACTCAGACTTTGCTGGCCGTTTCCCGTATTTTGCAGCTATGGAAAAAGTAAAATTTAGAAAGCCTGTAACCCCAGGAGATCAGCTTAGACTTGAAATGGAAGTAATAAAAACTAAGAAAAACTTTGTAAAAATGTCCGGAAAAGCGCTAGTAGACGGCATGGTAGTCGCAGAAGGCATATTTTTATTTACACTTGCACACGAACCCTCACGACCACAAATTGACGGCACTTCCTCAGTACATCGCACTGCTATTCTAGGGAAAAATGTAGTGATTGGCCCCAACACAATTATCGGAGAACATGTACATATTGGCGATAACACACGAATAGAAGCCAACTGCTTTCTCGAAAAATGGACTCGAATAGGCGAAGACTGTAACGTGCATTTTGGATCTGTAATAGGGTCAGCTGCACAAGACATGAAATACAAAGGCGAAAAAAGCTATGTAGAAATTGGAGATCGTTGCGAAATTAGAGAATATGTAACCATTAATAGAGCCACCGGAAAAGACACTGTCACAAAAATTGGCTCTGACAATATCTTTTTAACACATGTTCATGTCGCTCATAATTGTCAGTTAGGTAACAACATCATCGTAGCCAATATGACCAACATCGCAGGGCATACCATAATAGAAGACAAGGTTGTCATTGGCGGTATGACAGGTATCCATCAATTTGTACGTATTGGTAAAGGGGCTATGGTTGGCGCATACACAAGACTGCCACAAGACGTTCCCCCATATATGTTATGTGAAGGTAATCCTGCCATTATTAGAGGGCTTAACTTAATTGGCCTAAGACGAGGGGGCGCCTCGAAAGAAGCTATTCAGGAAATTAAAACAGTGTATAAAAAAATGTATCGCTCAGACTTAAACACCTCACAAGCGCTCAAAGAAGTCGAAGGAATTGAACTCACAACGGATGAGTCACTTCACCTTCAAAATTTTTTACAAGAAGATTCTGACAGAGGTATTACCAAAAAGAATAATCAAGAGAGCAAGCCTCAAGACTAATGGCCATTCTCATTTTAGCTGGAGAAATGTCAGGTGACCGTTATGGCGCTCAACTAGCTAAAGCCATCAAAAGTAAATCATCAGACACTCAAATTATTAGTGCGGGTGGTCTAGCCCTTGAAAAGGTATCTGATACTTTTATTTCAAACATTACAGCTCATTCGGCTATCGGTTTACAATCAAAACTACAAGGCTTATTTGCCTATAAACCATTTTATAAATCGCTAGACAAAGTTCTGGAGGAGCAAAAAGTTGATGCGGCTGTTATTATTGACTTTCAACATCATAACTTTAAAATTGCCAACCGATTACAAAAAAATAATATTCCAATTATTACCTTTATTACACCAAACTTTTGGCTATATAACGATTTAAAAAGAATGAAAAAGCTAGCCGCATACAGCAAGGAAATTGTATGTATATTTAAAAGAGAAGAAACACTATACAAGAGTTTAAGTAAGACAGTTCATTATTTTGGACATCCCTTAGTAAGCATAAGTGGTGTAACTCCGCCAAGTCAGGCCAAATCTATTAAAACTATTGGCTTAATGCCAGGGTCTAGAAAACAAGAAATGACGCTCTACCTCAAGGCAATGTTGGGCGCCGTTAAAAGTTATCATGCCAAAAATAAAAACTGTAAATTTATTTTATTACCCAGTTCAGACTATTTTTTAAATTATATTTTGTCTCAACTTGATGATGACTTAAAAGAAGTAATTCAAATATGGGATGGCTCCAACAACGCATTCTTTAAAGAAATAGACTGTCTACTTGTAGCTTCAGGAAGCTCTACTCTTGATGCTATTTTATATTCAGTTCCTATGATTGCACTATGTGCATTAACACCAGTTACTTTTTTTGCAGCCAAATATATTTTTAGGTTAAACATTCCTTATATAAGTTTACCCAACATTATTGCCCAAGACTTAGTCATTCCAGAACTAGTACAGTCTGAAATAACACCTAAAAAGATTGTTGAAGAATTAGAAAATTGGAATGATTTGAAAATTCAAGAAGGCCGATTAAAAAACTATAAAAAAATTCAAGAAAGTATGAAAACCAAAAGCGACATCTTTAAAAGTACGGCAGAGATAATCTTTGAAATTGTAATTTCAAAGGATAATCGTTTATAATATCTTTTATATTTCAAAACTTATATGAAGTCGGAGAGTTATGTTGAAAAAGGGTAGTAATCAAGACGGGTTTACATTAATGGAAATGCTCATTGTTGTGACCATAATAGGCATCTTAGCCGCCATTATTCTTCCAAGATTCATTACGACTTCGGCAGCCGCTCGAGAAAGCGCCTATGAAGCTGAACGCCAAACAATTAATTCACAACTCGAACTTTATTACTTCCACTTTGGAAAATACCCAGACGGAATGACCAACGAAGGGTGGGGAACCGGCGACGAAAATGGAAACGGCCGAATTGACTATCAAGAATTTTGGCCTGAAGGGGTACCCTCTAGCGATATCTACTCAACTACTTGGAACGACAAGTACAATGCTGTTCTCGGTCGAATAGAATAGGCACTTTCTAATTTATGTTTCACATTAATTCAAATAAAGGGGTCACCTTGATGGAAGTTCTTTTTACAATTGGAATTTTAGTGATCGTTGCAACTTTAGTAGTTCCCTCTCTTAGAAGTTCATACGAACTTGCCAACATGAAAAAACAACTTAGCGAAACACAAGCCTTCTTAGAATTAGCGTCACAATACTCTCAATCTTTAAACAGACGCGTTGTAGTTAGTATGAATATCAAAGAAAATAAAGTTCAGCACATGGAAATTTTGGACGACTATACCAAAAGTTCTTTAGACGAGCTAGCCATTTCCTCAACAATCCAGTTAACAATATCACCTTCAATAGACAAACTATGGTTTTCACCAACAACGTCTCTTCAGGGAAGCCTTTTAGAGACACCCCTTTTAACTAGCTCAAATATTTCATTTGAATATAATGGAAACTATAACGGGACCAAAAATATTACTATCTTTTACCATTCTGGCGCCATTCAACAGCTTTAATGAAAGTTGTAAAATTATTTATTAAACAATTCTTACGCTCAGAAAAAGGAAGTTATTACGTAGAGGCATTAATATCTCTAGGTATTATAGCTATAATCTCAACCTATTTTCTCCCAGTATTTCCCCGACTAGCAAAAGACACCCGGAACATACTTATCTATTCAAAAATTAACATTGTAGCCGAATACATTGGTAACTATGTTCATAGATGGTCCCAATTTGAACAAAAGCCATTTGGCTTAGAATTTTATGAAAATGGGGGCGAGTTTGAATACACAAACGAAAAAAGAGTTAATCGTCTCAGTTGGGCTGAAAAACTGTCTTTAGACAATTCTATTGGAGACGAATATAAAGCCTCTATTACTCTTTGGGATCTAGAAAATCGCCTAGACGAGTTTAGTGACCCTATTTCTGCAATTGTTAAAATAGAGATATGGTATGACGAAAACTTAAATAGTGTTTTTGAAGAAACAGAATCCTCATTTACGTTCTCTACCTCCATCACAGAGTCGTTTTAATGAAAGAAAAAAACGGATTCACCCTTATAGAGCTGTTATTTGTATTGGGAATAACGGCCATTATTTCGGTAATATTTATCAAATTAATTATTACAGGTAGTACCTTTTTAAAAATAGGCCAGGACGAATTACAAAGCAGAAGTCAGGCCCAGCAACTCCATCCCGTTTTAAACAACAGACTAAGTACGGCAAAGACACTTCACGACGTGTCTCTTGTAAATGACCTCGACGCTTTTATAGACTATACGGACCAAAATAACACCAGGGTAAAAATATTTTATAATAGCGAGGACAATCAAAGCAATTTTTTAGCGACAAATAGATTTTCAGAAAGCAGTATTGTGGCCATTTTTGAAGAAGATGGAGATATTAGTGATCCAGAGCTTTTACTCAATAAGGTCAGTTCATTTAATATTCAAACGTTTAAACAAGACCCCAATTATTTCAGGGTAGTATCTCCAAATAATATGACTAGTCCAAATTTAGAAGAAGTAAATTCCTTAAAAATTTCCTATGCAAAACAATTACATTCTCAAAAAACTCATATTGAATATTTAGTAAGTTTTTATAAAACTGAACTAGAAAAAAACGGCACAAAAAGTTTTGGAACAGACGACGTCCCATTTACGAATCAGGTAGGGTTTGAATATAGCAATATAGACATTCAAGTGTCAGACGAAGGAGGAGACGATGACGGACTTAGACTTACTACAGAAATAAAAACAGTAAAAATTCAAAATACAGGAGAGTACTACGATACTATAATGGAGGCTGTAAATGCCTCTAATTACGGCGATACCATATTAGTAGCGGCCAAAGAGGGCGGGTATGAAGAGTCTGTTTTCTTAAAATCTGGCCTTAGAATAATTGGGGGTTACAATCCACAAGATTGGACGAGAAACCCTGAGTTACATTTAACCCAAATTAAACCCTTAACAGGACTTTCGAATACTACTTTTTTTGCCAATCAAGTGAGTGATATTGTGATTGATGGGTTTGTAATAGACGGGCTTTTTTTTCAGTCAGGCATTAATTGTCAGGACTCAAATGACGTTCTAATTAAAAACTGTAAAATTGAAAATGTAGAAAGAGGCGTCCAGTTTGTAAGAGCAAAGGGGATCATAGAAAATATTAGTGTTACTGCAAATGAACACTCGGTATTTATTTATGACTCTGACAATGGCGTGACTATTCAGAGAAGTAGATTGCATTCTACTAACGAAGTCCAAGAAGAAAATGTACGGCTTTTTGGGTCACAAAAGGTCACTGTAAAAAATAATATTATCTCTGGAGGTTACAATTCCTTCACCGCTGAGCAAACCATTAACAGTTACATTTATAATAATATTATTAACGACGCCGACAACTTTGGAATTCACGTTAAAGAAAGTACAAACCTTGAAATCTATAATAATGTGATTAGTAACCACACCTTGGGCATTCTTCTTGAGTTTGTGAGTCCTCCAGTGGATCCTCAAATTCTTGTTAAGAACAACCTCTTTGTTAATAATTCATTCTTAGCTATTTTAGGGATGGGGCTGGATCCGGCTAATGAAAACCAAGAAACCCAAATTGGAAACCTAACATGGACCAGTTCAAACCCTTACTTTTTTGACATCATTAACTTTCAGCCTAAAGGAAATGCCGCGACCTCTATATTAATAGACAAAGGAACAAACGTAGCCGCCTTCCAAGACAGAGCACGGCCTGACAATGGGTTAGCTGCAGATGTACCGAGTATAGAAGGGATAAGAAACGACATAGGCGCCTATGGAGGGCCAACCGCTGGAAGAGTAGGGCATACTCTTGTTACTAAGTTAGATCCAGAGGACAGTTTAGGGACTTGGGAAGACGCTATTGCGGCGGCATATCCTGGGGATATTATTATTTTTCAAAAAGGAACCTATACCATTACAGATACAATAATTCTTAAGAGCCAAGTTAGTATTTATGGAGAAGGTCATAGTAAAACAGTTATTAAAAATGGCGGCTCATCGTCAATGTTTCAGTTAAATGGCTCTAATAGAATTGCTGACTTAGAAATAAATGGCGATGACGATGCTGGAATAGAAGTGCGCTCGCTTGTACCCAGTAACCTTCAAAATGTAGTCATTTATAATTGTTCAACAGGCTTAAGTTTAGACGACGGGGCATGTGAAGTTTACTTTAGTGTATTTGACTCTAATACAAATGACATCACAATTGGAGGTAGTTCAAGAGCAAGTATTAACTACACCATACTGTCTAATTCAGACTTAGGCATAAATAACATTGGTGGCGTTCAGGCATTTGGCCAACATAACATATTTTATGCAAATGACACTTATTTTAACGGTAACTACGCGAGTAATAACGATGTATTTAAGTCGTCATCTGAGCTTGTATTTTGGGACCGACTCGGACAAATTTATCAATTACACCCATCCGCTGATATCATTAATAAAATCAATAACATAGATCCAGGGGTAGAAGAGTATTTTGAGCTTATAGGTCAAGTTAAAACATCCACATTGAGTAGCGATCTATTTAGAGCTTACAATGAAATTACTTTAAATTTAGGGGGACGAGCTGACTTAGAAGCCGAGATTTCTAGCGTAGAAGTGGCTCTTTTGAGTGGCGAATTAGTAGTTACTCTGTCTGAGCCTATTTTAATTTCAAAAAATGTAGAACACTCACTAAAACTAGCCTTACCTGTTACAAGCATTGCTAAAGACATAGCAATTCGAATTAAAGTTACTAGCTATACCGTTAACCATTCACCTTATATAAACGATATACGCATCACCTGGTAACAAGTAACTAGTTTTAAAAAACATGTTTAGAATTTTTTACTTTAGGGGTATTGCATTCTTAGTCACTCATAAAGAGAGTAAAAAGGGGTAAAGATGCAAATCGATTTTGATTTAGTTTTGGTAGCGCTAGTTGTATGGTTTTTACTATTAGGCTACGTATCCATTAAATATCGTCATCTATGGGGGAACTCTGATCCTAAAAATCAATAGCTAGAGCCAATTCCATAATGTCTGTTATAATGCCTCCTATCTAAACGATAAGGAGTATTACCCATGGAATTTTTTATAGACACCGCGGACGTAGACGAGATAAGAAAAGCCAACGAAATGGGCCTAGTAGACGGAGTTACTACCAACCCTTCATTGATCAAAAAAGCTGGACGAGACCATGAAGAAACTATTCGAGAAATTAGTAGTTTTATCAACGGACCTATTTCAGTAGAAACACTTTCAGAAGACTGCGAAGGCATGCTAAAAGAAGCCGAAGAATACATGACTTGGGGCAACAACATTGTTATTAAAATAGTAATGTCTCCTGAGGGAATGAAAGCTGTAAGGCAACTTAGCGAACGACGAATCAAAACAAACGTTACCGTTGTATTTTCACCTTTACAAGCATTAGTAGCTGCTAAAGCAGGAGCTACATATGTAAGTCCATTTGTAGGACGATTAGACGATGTGGGACATCAAGGAATGGATCTTATTGGACAAATAAGACAAATTTTTGACAACTATCAGTTTGATACTAAAATTTTAGTGGCAAGTGTAAGACATCCAGTTCATATGCTTGACTCAGCTCTTTTAGGTGGCGATGTAGCTACTGTTCCATTAAAAACATTAATGCAATTGTTTAACCATCCACTTACAGACAAAGGAATTGAGCAGTTTATTAAAGATTCTAAAGAATGGGCGGGTAAGGCTCTAGCTTAAATTCTCAACGACTTCTAATTAGGCCTTGCCGTAGTAATATACTTCGGCAAGGCCTAATACAAATTTCGGAACAACCTTCGCCTGATCTACACCCCAGTTAAACCAAGCCGTACGGCTAAAGTATCAATTTCTTCTATCTTGTTAGCTTGTTGATTATAAGTATGGCTTGTCTTCAAAATGCTTCTTGAATGCATCTATAACTGGCGCGGGAACAGGTATGTTTCTAGACTCATAGGTGTCTCTAATAAGAGTCTCCATTTCTTTAATTTTATTAGTTACACTGATCTTTTTAGATGATGCGGAAATTGTAGCTAGTTGAGAGATGATATCAGCGTCACGTTCTCTAGTATAATGGGTAGGTATTTACTTGATCTCTATTATATTATCGATTATTTATAGAGGGAATTTTAATTTGTACCTGTCCTCTGTAAAAACTCCTTCGTATAGTAATATAGTCGTATGAACTTATATATAACCGGTGCCGCAGGATGGTTAGGCCGACAACTTATACATAACATCCTTAATGGTGACTTTAACCATCCCGACCTTGAGTTTTTAAAAGACGAAAAAATACATATTCATGCCCTGTTATTACCTCACGAAACCTTAGCCGAACTTGAAAGCCATCCTAATAGCACTTGTACCTACAACGACATGTCTAGCAAGAAAAACTGCGAACGTTTTTTTGAAAAAGCCAACGACGGCTATTTAATTCATACAGCAGGAATTGTGCATCCCAAAAAAGTGTCCGATTTTCAAACAATCAATTGCGAGGCTGCTCTTACTGTACTAAATGTCGCCAAACAAAAAGGGATAAAAAAAGCGGTCGTCATTTCGTCTAATTCGCCATTAGGGAATAATGAAAATAACGAGGATTTATTTACAGAAGAGTCGCCATATAACCCGTATATGGGATATGGAAAGTCAAAAATGAATATGGAAATTGAAGTGGCTAAACTAAGGTCCCAAAACTTTCCGATTGTAATCATCAGACCCCCTTGGTTTTATGGCCCTAGTGGACCCCTTCGCCAGACACTGTTTTTTAATATGGTTCAAAAAGGAAACTTTCCATTAGTAGGGGACGGAAGTAATATGCGGTCGATGGTTTACTTGGACAACTTGTGTCAGGGAATTTTACTGGCGCTTACAAAAGACAAAGCCAATAACCAAACCTATTGGATCGCAGACGAAAGGCCGTATTCTATGAACGAAATTATCGATACCATCAAAGAGGTATTAAAAAGTGACTTTCAGAAAGAGGTTTCTAAGAGACAAATAAAAGGGCCTAGTTTTATTGGGGTTGTGGCAGAGCTAATGGACCACTTTCTTCAGAAGATTGGTGTGTATCATCAAAAAATTCATGTGCTTTCAGAGATGAACAAAACCATTGCTTGTTCCATTCAAAAGGCTAAAACCGAGTTGAACTACAAACCAACTATTGCCCTAAGAGAAGGACTTAAAAAGTGTATTCAAACGTCTTAGCTTAATCAAGATCGAGTTAATCGAGTTGAGACCCTGCTCCAGCGCCTGGTACTCCTGCGCATGCAGCTGGTGGTGTACTAGTCGGCCCAGCAGCGTCAGTATCTAAATCGACGCCTAAAGTTTTATTAACCGTTGCTTTTATTTCAGTTAAAGTAAGTTGAGCAGCATTGGTTATAGCCCTTTCAAAGCAGTCATAAATTACGCTTTTTTCTTTTGTCCCATTTTGAAATAATCTAATATCAAAGTCCATCTTACTAAGTACTTGATAAAACTTTAGAGCGTTATAGCCTTCACTCTTTCCATTTACTGTTACACGTTTGCTAGATACAGAAGCGGAGTACTCTTTATTACACGACTCAGAGGCCAAAAAAAACCTTAAATAGATAATTTATAGCCTCTTTTTCTTTAGTACAAAAAAAAGAGGTGTCTTTAACATTAGTTGGTGCTGCTTGAGCCATGACTCATCCTCCTGATAGTTTTTGTTTGGTAGCTTGTGTTTGGTAGGTGTATACTTAATTTTCTTATTAATTATCGTACAACTTTGATAAAAGTTGCAAAATTAGTGCACATAACTACAATAGACATATGCAATGGCTTAAATCAAAACAAGTTCAAATTACAGCAATAATACTATTCTTAAGCATAACCGGCTTCTATTCAAAGCCATTTTTTAGAGACTTCATAATTGTATTTGAAGGCACCTACAGGCTCTTTTTAGGGCAAATACCGTACACCGACTTTTTCATACCAACAACACCACTAAGCTATTACTTACCACTTCCATTCTTTTATTTATTCGGACCAACAGTTACCGCATTAATGGCATTAACGTCAGTGATGTCAGTCATATTAGCACTGATATTTTATAAAGAAATTAAAAAAGAAGTCCCATTTATTGCGGCATTATTTTTATGTATTGCAGGCTTTTTTTGTTTTAACGGAAAATTTAACTACCCGTATTACTCAACAAGTGTCCCGTATTTTTTTGTAAGTTTAGCCATATTAAACTTAGTGTCATCTTTAAAACAAAAAACACTAAGCAATAAAAATTTGTTTACAATAAGCATGCTTTTACTAGCATCATTATTAAGTAAGCAAGACGTTGGTGCGGTATCAACCACACTAATAACACTCTATCTTTTCTATTTTAAACCGGCGTCTTTTAAAAATATTTTTAAATATTTTATTCTCCCTTATATAATAGGCATCGTTGCTGTTGGGGGACATTTTTTATATAGGACAGACTTTCTAGAGCACATCTATATAGGCGGAAAGGGGATGTTCGCTACATCAATAAATCCCTTACATTTTATTACTTCAATCCCTTTTTCACTAACAGCCTGGTTTATAGTTATTGCCTCAGTATTATGGTTTAAAATAAAAGAAAAACGAGCCTACTTAGGCCTCATTATCGTGTTTTGCTCAACCGCCTATATCACCTCTTTTTTTACCACGTCCATCTACGAAGTAAGGGCCGTCCCCTTAGTCATTTCACTTTATTTATTTTACGAAGTCTTAAAAGACAGATCTCAAAAAGTATCAAAACAAAAACAAATAGCTGCTTTGGTTTTTATAGCCATAGTAATTAGTAATTCAGGAGCTCTTTTTTCGAGGTACATTATAGGTAGTTTTGCTTATACGCCATTTACAAAGCAATCACCAAAAATGTTGCCGCAATATACAAGGTTATCTAGGTCATACAAAGGGGTTCCAATTCTAAAAGAACATCATAAGCCTCTACAAGAAATAAGAGCGCTAATAAAAGAAAATCAAAACTCATTTATAAATCTAAGCGAATATCAATTTTTATATTCCGACTACAACGTAGCTCCACCAAAACCATTCCCATTAAACTTCCACCATGGGCTCTATTTTTTTGACGAAGACCTACCAACCGTTATGACTACAATAGAAAAATCCAAAGCAAAATTAATTTTTGTCCAAAATCATCATCCCTCTCAGGATCCACACTTTTTAAGTAAATTTAAAAAGAAATTAGAATTATTAGGGTACAAATATTACAGAAGCTTCAACGCGCCAACAGGTCCAGTAATGGCGTATAAACTAGGGTAACTTCTTCATCAACCAAAGAATCTTTTCATCAAGTATACGCCTGTGAGGAGAGCCCTCTTTTTTTAGCTCCAAGTCGGTCTCTAAAAACTGAGAATAGCTTTCTTCAAACAATTGAGTATTAGAATATTTAGGTTTCCAACCCAATTCTTTAAGAGGCGTAACATCAAAGTGAAACGCCTTATGGTAGGTTAAATAATGCCAAGGAGCCAAAGGGCTCAACTTTAAAAAGTCTAAAACGGTAAGTGCAAAAATAGACAATTTTTCTGGGAGACGTCTTAATTTAGACTTAGACTTAGCAAAGGCGATGAGGTCTTCTAGGTCTTCGGCAAGCGTTTTAAAAGAGTCGGTACCGACGTTGTAAATACCAAACTGTTTGCGGTCCATGGCCAGCATATAGGCGTCTATTAAGTCGTGAGCATGTACAAATTGAAACAAGTGTTCGCCCTTACCAATAATATAAATATTAACGCCTTCTTGAATCCATTTAAAAAGGATCTGAAAAATTCCTAATCGTCCTTCACCTAAAATAGTTCGAGGTCTAATAACAATCAGGGGGAGGGCCCCTTCGTTACATACTTTAACAACAGCTTTCTCGCCATCAAGCTTTGACTTCCCATAAATCTCAATGGGTAATAAGGGGGTGTCTTTAGTAATTGGACAGTGGCTCGGGTTTCCATAGATGGCACTAGAGCTCATATGGATAAAGGTTTTAACATTAGACTTAACGGCTTCTTCAGCGACGGTTCTACTACCTTCAACATTTACTTTTGCAAAGTCTTCTCCAGACTTTGTTAATGGTACCAACGCCGCATTATGATGCACGATGTCGATGTCTTTCATGATTTCAGATAGCAATTTCCGGTCTAAAACACTCCCTTTAATAAACTGTGCTTTTTTATTTCTATTCACGTCATCGTGAACATCTAAAAGAACAACGTCTTCGCCCCTCTTAGTGAGTTGATTTGCAATAAGCGTTCCTAGAAATCCACAGCCACCAGTAATTAAATGTTTCATGTATTTAAAATCTCCAAAAAAATATATAAACTAAGCTAATAAAATAATACTACCTTGACCACATAATAAAGTCATCTGTATCTTATAATTGTGTTCACATTAATCAGAAAATATCATACTTTTTTTTCGACACTTCTTTTCATTGCAACTACCATGTTGTTTTTTGGATCCTTTTTAGAACGCTCCACTACCGAAATATTAGGTGTCATAGGCGACAACGGTCAAAGTTTTTGGAATATGTGGTGGGTAAAGAAAAATATATTTACGTCCATCAAAGACATTTTCTACACTAATATTATTTTTTATCCGGAAGGCAATATACTCACATTTCACACGTTTTCGTTTTACAATCAAATTTATACCATTCTACTCAGTCCATTTTTTGAGCAAACTTTTCTCTATAATCTTCTCTTTTTCAAGGCCTACCTTCTAAGTGCTATGGGCGCTTATGCACTCAGTTATTACTGGACTCGGTCGGTAATCGTGTCCTTAATTGCTGGGCTTATTTTTGCGTTTAGTCCTTATCATTATGCACATAGAGACCACATCAATATTTCGTCGTTTGAACTGCTTCCTTATTTTATTTTATGCCTGCTGCAGTACATCAATACAAGCAAGAAAAAATGGTGGATACTGGCCAGTGTCTGTTTTACGTTAAACGCTTTAGCTAGTTGGTTTCATATGCTTTTTGCTTTAGGATTTTGTATAGCTTTCGTGACGTATAAAAGTCTAAGTAACAAAGGCCAATTCCTTCAAACCATGAAACATGTACTATTAAAAACAAGCCAAGTGGTAGCGTTAGGACTTCTTCCATTACTCCCTTTAATTTTTATTATGATGAAAGAATCTATAAAGTATAACTTAACTCATTCTGGCATTTATTATCCTTTAGACATAAGCCATTTCTTTATGGTGTTTCCAGAACATTTTTTAAGTAACTGGTTTGGAGCAAGAGCCTTTTATGCGCAACGATTTACTCAAGTATATTCAAATTTAGGGGAAGGAATATTTTATTTAGGATATGTATCGATGCCATTGGTATTAATTGCAACGCTACACCTAAAAAAACAAAGCAAAAAATACTGGCTAGCCTTTCTATTTTTCTTAACCATCGCCCTAGGCCCTAAACTGGCCATTGCAGGGTTTCAAACAAATATATTAATGCCAACCAAACTATTAGAAATAGCCCCATTTTTTTCACAAGCAAGAGTGGCGGGACGATGGTTTATTTTAGCATATTTATTTTGGGGGATACTCGCAGGTTTTGGCCTGAAAATATGTTTAGAAAAACTAAATAAAAAAACATCCAAAATTATAGGTATTACAGTAGCTGTTTTTGTTTATATACTATTATTTTTAGACTATTATCCAACGTCTATTCCAAGTACAAGAGTGTATACAAACTATCCAGTGTACAAAATTCTACCGCAAAGCAACGACTATGGAATTTACAATTTACCAGTACTGCCACATCTATATATGATTCATCAAACCCACCACGAAAAGCCTATGGTATCAGGTTATATTTCAAGAGAGATGAAAAAATCGTTGCATCACAGAATTTCACTTAAAACTTGGAATGCAGGTGTAAAGGTTCCGTTACCAAAGTTAAAAGAAGAGCTTACTAAGTCAAACGTTAAGTTTATTATTTATCATAAATTGCCACTCTACAGAAAAGTAATTCCAAAACACATTGAGTTTTATTCTCAGGTATTTAAAAAAGTATACGAAGACACAACCCATGCGTTGTTTAAGGTGTATTAACTTATGATAAGTTCAGGCATATTTAAAGAAGTTTGCTCAGCCATATTTATGCCACTACAAGATGCTGGGTTTGAGGCATTCATAGTTGGAGGCGCCACCAGAAACGCCATTTTGGGAAGAGAAATTTCGGACATAGACATCACAACAAACGCGAAACCAGAAGACATTGAAGCTATTTTCGAGAACACAGTACCAACCGGAAAACAGTTTGGAACCATTACAGTGATCATCAAAAAAGACCAAGTAAAAAGCTACGAAGTAACTACTTATAGAAGCGAAGCGGGGTATAGTGACTCCAGACATCCAAGTGAAATTGTCTATGAAACAGATATCAAAAAAGACCTAGAACGACGAGACTTTACCATAAACGCTCTAGCCTATAATCCTCTTACAAAACAATTTATAGACAATCATGAGGGACTTCAAGACTTAAGTGAGGGAGTTATAAGATGCATAGGCGCGCCCAAAGAAAGATTTACAGAAGACACATTAAGAATTTTTAGAGCCTTTCGTTTTTCAGCCCAACTAGAGTTCTATTTAGACTTTGATACAAAAGAGGCCATAAAAGAAATAGCCTCCACATTTACTATCCCCGCCATAGAAAGAGTACAGCTAGAACTAGACAAGTTAATAATGAGTGAGAGGCCGTCTTGCGCATTAACTATGTTAAGAAACTTTGGAGTGTTAAAGCGACTGTCTAGCGAGTTTCCGAAGGTAACGGGTAAAGAAATAAATAACTGCGACTCCACAGAAAAACATTTACGGTGGCCAATGCTACTACAACAATGCGACTACAAAGCCTTTTGTAAAACCCTACGTTTTGGACGAAAAAGAAGTCGATATATACAGCTATTAATAGAAGCAAACTTAGACGAACGAAAAGCCTTTGCGACAGTAAAAGAATTAGAGATATCCTCCCAAGACTTAATGAGTTTAGGGTATGCGGGTGTAAATTTAGGTAAAATTCAAAGAGAACTTTTAGCACATATTTTAGACAACCCTGAAGACAATACTTCAGAAAAATTAATGGCAATAGCGAAAGAAGAACTAAAACATGAAAATTAATTCCATAGAGTATAAGTTCCAAACCTCGGGGTTATTTAGTGGACATCCACAGTTGATAGTGGACTGTGCCTTTGACAATGCAAATGCAAGCCAAGACATCAAAGACCCAACGGACCTAACTAAAGTTGTATATAAAGACGCCATTAAAAAATGTAATAAAAAATTACTACAGGCAGTATCATTTCAGGGGGGAGAGCCTCTATTACAAATAGACAGTTTAAAGGCCCTATTAAAACCAAAAAAAGACCCTATACTCATCAAAACAAATGGGAGTTTACCTAATCACCTTTTGGAGATAGTTGAGCAAATTGATTTTGTAGAATTAGTTTACCACCCAGGCTTTGACGAGGCCTTTTTAGAGTCTATAAGTGTTGCCCAGTTTGTGGGACAAAGCGCGGTGGTGTATCCATTCCAAACTCTAGATAGAGAAGAAGTAACAAGAATGACACAGTTAATAAGTTCGATCAGTATAGACATTCCGTTTATAGTTCAACCACAAATGAAATATACGTCCAAACACACCAGCCCAGATAGTGACATAGTAAAGTGTTTTAACTACGCGAGACAGAATCTTTCAAATGTTAGGGTAGTTCCTGAGCTAAAGAATTTGTTTCAAGGGATTGTAATTTAAGTTAAAAGAATTAAGACATTGACGCAACCTAAATTAAACTCTCCTAATTAAATAGGATGCTTTACCTATTGAGATTTTTAACAGGAAATTTGGATTGAAATCTGGGAAACTTGACTCGACCTTCACTTTTTTAAGGTGATATAGTTATAAAGGTGTCGCTTCTAAAAAACTTCGTGAATTGCTAGAATTAAATCAAAGCTCATGAAACCTAAAAAAAACATAGATATTTCATCCAGCAAAGAACCAATTGTTGAGATTGAAGAAATACATCCCAAAAAGGCCCGCCTATTTCTCATAAATGTAAGTATTTCTGTTCTAATATTTAGCCTGGCTATTATGTTCTTTTCCTACTGGAGTAATCCTTGGGGATACTTTGGAGAAATTGGAAATTTTGTAGGATATAACGACCGATTAGGAAAGTGTAACTATCTCAAAACACTCAAAAAAGAAGAGTTGCCTGAAGCTTATCTTTTAGGATCCTCCGATATGATGCCTTTCCAACCAGAACAAATACAATCACTTTTTAATTTAAAAACATTTAATTTGGGTACTTTTTGGGGACGAATGGAGGAGATTTGGAGCTGGGTTAATTTCACTATTTACGACCTTAACGCACCTCCAAAACTTATTATTATCGGACTAGAACCTTGGACATTTAGCGTAGATCAATCAGGCCCACCACTGTTAAATTCTTATCGACGTCGTTTCATAACAGCCCCAGATCTTATAAAATATGCACCTGACTATAGCCCTGAGCGATTGTTTCTGTCTAAGTATTTAGATCTTATTTCGGCTATGAATATTAAGGTTTTTTTTAAAAGGTTGCTGGCAAATGGTTTGGAGGTACCTAAGCGGTCAAAACGATTACCTCTAACAGAGGCTGGATTTCTTGAAGATGGGACAAACCAAAGTTATAACAAGATAGATACCATTCCCTTTCTGCCGGATGAGCTTAATGATTTCTATTATGATTATGCGCATAAAATAATTAAGGACCCCGTGGAGATTGAAAAAAAGAAAACATTTTTTATCTCACAGCAACTCATCCGTCTTCAAGAGGTAACAAATCGACTTCCCGAAGATAAAATGAGCACATCAGATTTGGAATTGTTTGAGAAGATGGTGAAATTGTGCGAAGAAAAAAAGATTAACATAGGTGTTATTTTATTGCCTGTTCATCCCTACTATCGGGATCAAATGATAGAAAATACCCAATATTTAAATCATATCCAAACTTTAAATAACTATGTTAAGCAACTTCAAAAAGAATATAGCAATATCACAGTTTATTTTGACGCAACGGATCTTATTTCATTTGCAGGAAACCCGAGAGATTTTCACGATATAAATCATATGACACCCAAAAATACCCGTCGCATTATAAATAGACTCCATCAACTTTGGAGAGATAGATAATGGTTTTCCCAAGTTATATTTTTATATTTATTTTTCTTCCATTAGTTCTTATTGTTTGGCTATCTAAGCTGTCATTAAATTTCCGCCTTTCTATACTTACCCTTGCGAGTTATATTTTTTATTCATGGTGGGACTATCGCTTTGTAGGCCTTATTATTATTTCAACATTAATAGATTATTATTGTGGTAAAAAAATTAATTCTAGTTTAACGAAAATTAAAAGAAAACAATTCCTCCTATTCTCGATTACTTCAAACCTAAGTATCCTAGGCTTTTTTAAATATTTTGATTTTTTTAGTGAGTCCACGACCACTATTTTAAATAGCATTGGCCTATCAGTTAGCCCTTTTTTGCTTTATATTTCGCTACCCATAGGTATTTCTTTTTACTCGTTTCAAAGCATGAGCTATTCTCTGGATATTTATAACAAAAAAGCTACCCCAGCTCCTTCTCTTTTAGCTTTTTCTGCGTATGTTTCTTTGTTCCCCCAGTTAGTTGCAGGCCCAATTATTCGTTACCAACATATGGCCGAACAATTGAAAAAATTAAAAATAAAGAACGTCGATATGTCTGGTTTTTCATATGGAATATGGTTTTTTGTTATGGGCCTTAGTAAAAAGGTTCTTATTGCAGATAAGGTAGGGCCAATTGCAAATCGACTTTTTGAAGGAGTTGGCCCCTTTCAATTTGGAGAATCTTGGGCAGGTGTATTGGCTTATACCACCCAACTATATTTTGATTTTTCAGGATACAGCGATATGGCAATTGGTTTAGGCTTAATGCTAGGTTTCAAATTCCCTATC
>JACKZZ010009656.1_pt1 | contig 27676 bp, 35 predicted proteins | sample 8027871 | NCBI WGS metagenome assembly JACKZZ01 (sample SAMN15724774, study PRJNA655200) | protist metagenome | isolation source: fluorescence activated cell sorting (FACS) single amplified genomes of... | place: USA: West Boothbay Harbor, Gulf of Maine | collected 2000-07-19 | reverse complement strand
TTCTGGTGGTTCTGGTATCGTCATCATCGCATATCCTTCCTAAATAATCCAGGACACTGATAGTCCTAAATATTCAAAACAAAAAGTATAAAAGATGGCTCATTTTGCACAATTAGACGATAACAATGTTGTCACTCAAGTCATTGTTGTGAGCAATGATGACACTTCTGACTCAAATGGAGTAGAAGTAGAGAGTATTGGTGTTGCTTTCTGTCAGAAACTTCTTGGTGCTTCTACTAACTGGAAGCAAACTTCTTATAATGGTAATATGAGAGGCAACTATGCAGGTATTGGATATACCTATATGAGTAATGTTGCTACTCTTGGAGTTGGTTCTACTGATATCTTTATCTCACCACAACCTTATGCTTCTTGGACACTTAGTACCACAGCAGCAGCATGGGAACCACCCTCAACTCCTGGTGCAGCACCTACACTAACTGATGATGAAGTGGCAGCAGGTAAGTATTACGTATGGAACGAAAGTAATTATGATGCAGACCCAGCAACAGCATGGGTTCTGACCACACCTGAATAAACACAAGGAGGGCATCAACCCTCCTTTTTTATCAGCATAAATATATAAAAACATATTGCCATGGCTCTTGGTAGACCGATAACACTAACTGACAATGTAGCATCAAAGATTTTGACTGCTACTGCTATTGAAGGGCAAACTGATTTTACAGTTTCAGGTGGATATCGCATCAATGCCCTTAGTGTTTATAGAAATGGTGTAAAACTTGCTTCTGGTGTTGATTTCAGAGCAACTGATGGATCACTTGTTTCTTTAATCATTGCTGCATCATTGGGTGATGAGATTCAGTTTCACATCTTTGATGATTTTAGAGTAGCAGATGCTATTCAATCTGATGTTGCTGACCAAACCATCAATGGTAACTTAACTGTTACTGGAACCCTTACAGGTGCTAGTGTTGGTATTCAATCAGGTGGGACTGCTATTGGTGCAGGAAAGACGCTAAACTTTGTTGGTTCAGGAAATACTTTTCTTGATAATGGTGATGGAACAATTGATATTTCCATCTCTGGTTCAGGTGGAGGAGGTGGTGGTTTAGGAACTGCTATCAACTATGATAGTGGTGGATCATCACCATTCAGTTATATTGATAGATATGCAACAGTAGATGAAAACTTACTTCTTGATACCACTAATGCTGGTGTCTCTACATCTATTATTATTTCAGTTGTACCTAATATTGAAGTTGCATCTGGTGTAGCACTTACAGTTGGAGCAGGTAAGACTATGGTTATTGATGTACTTCAAATCGGAGATCTCTGATGTCTAACTTAAGAGTAACAAGTTTAAGGGGAAGAACAGCAGGGTCTGCTCCAACATTACCTGATGGTGCTGTCATTACTGGTGTAACTACATCTACATCTTTTGATGGTAACTTAAATGCAACCCAGTTAGCATCAGGAACTGTGCCAGATGCAAGATTTCCAGCAACACTTCCTGCAGTTGATGGTTCTGCACTTACAAATCTAAATATTCCTGCTGGTTTTAGCGAACTAGACGCCGCATTGTTTAACTAAATAACTAAAAAGATATACCAATGGGACTCAAAAGAACTAAACTATTAGGAATTCAGGCAGTTACTGGAATTAACACCGTTGGTATTTTGACTGTCGGAGTTACTCCAACTGCCGGTGGAGTTGGTATTGCATCAACCACATACCTGAGAGGTGTGGTAATGCATAATACTGGACTTTCTACTGCAACTTCATCCCTTTATGTGTATCCTGCTGCTGAAGCAGCAACTGGAGTAGGAAAGACTGCATATAGATTAGCAAGAGTTGACTTGAGTGCTAATGAAACGTTCTTCTATGAGATGAACTACCCATTGGTTCTGGTAAATCAAGAAAAGATTGTTGTAGAAGTTACGCAACCAGCAGTTGGAGGAGTAGGTATTGGTAGTGCTATCAACTATCAAATCCTTGGTGATACGGATATCTGAGGTAATTAAAAATGGGAGCAAGATCTACTGGTAGTCATCCTACAACAACAAAGGCAGACGGACATCTTTTAGAGTATTTTAGAAGTGGTATGGGTGCTGGTGGTGGCGCTACATCTCCAGCAGATATTGCTGAGTTTATATCAGCAACTGGTGGTACTATTAATGATTATACTGATGGTGGAGTTGATTATAGAACGCACACTTTCACCTCATCAAATAATTTTATAGTCAATCAAATATCTAATACACCTTTGTCACCAACACGCAATCAGTTGTCTGTTCTGGTTGTCGCAGGTGGCGGTGGCGGTGGTACTGGTGCCATTGAAGGTGGCGGCGGTGGAGGTGGTCTTCTCACTGGAAATACTACTATTAATAGTACTGGAACCTACTTAGTTACAATTGGTGGTGGTGGAGCAGTTGAAACAAATGGAGGTCCCACAGAAATTTTTGGGACTACTGCAAATGGTGGTGGTGCTGGTAGTGCGTCAGGTGCTGTAGGTGGTTCTGGTGGTGGTGGCGGACCTACTGCTGCCTCGCGAGCAGGAAATCAAGGTCCAGATGCTACAACATTTGGACAAACATTAACTGGATATGGAAATGATAGTTCCGGTCCATCGCCATCGAACGTAGGACATGGCGGTGGTGGTGCGGGATCAGATGGTGGACCTACTGCTCCAACATATCCTTGGGGACCTTCCCCAGATCACACAACTGGTGGTGCTGGTCTTGAAGTCAATTTAACAGGAACACCTTATTATTGGTCTGGTGGTGGGGCAGGTGGTGTTTCATCTGGTCGTGACGGTGCCGGTGGTATTGGTGGCGGTGGCGGTGGTGGTAATGGTACTCCTGGAGAAGGAGGACCTGGATATAATCCTGGAGCAAATAAATCTGGTGCAAATGGTGGTGCTGGGGGTGCAAACAGTGGAGGTGGTGGTGGATCATCTGGTCCGGGCGGAACTGGAGCAGCTGGAGGAAGTGGTATTGTTATTATCCGATATCCACTAGCATGATAAATAACTAAAAATATAAACTCATGTCAAAGTTACAAGTAGATGACATTGTAAATAAGGAAGACACAGGTTCTGTGGGATTTTCTCGTGGAATAGTTGTAACTGGTGTAACTACATCTACCAGTTTTGATGGTAACGTAACTGGTAATCTTACTGGAACTGCATCAGAGGCAACAGAAGCAATTGCTGCTAAATCTGGTAGTGCATTAGAAACATCAATTAACGGAAAGACATCACCAGGCAAGGCAATCGCATTGTCTATGGTCTTCGGTTGATAAATAAACAAAAGAGGTATTATAGGTAATGGCTGCACCTAATATAGTAAATGTTACAACTATCACAGGGGTAACCACTTTTCATGCTGGTATTGCTGTAACGACTGGAGGAAAGGGCGCTTTAGGTATCACCACTGTAGTATCAAATGCAGCATCCAGTGGTAAAGTATTAAAGATTAATTCACTGGTTGCAGCAGGTATAGGAGCAACTACTGGAATCACTCTTCAGTATTTTAATGATACCAATCATACATCTGCTGGTAGTACAGTATCAATTGGTATGACAATATCTGTACCAACATTCTCTACACTTGCAATCATTACCAAAGACAACTCAGTATATCTGGAAGAAAATACTGCACTTGGTATTTTTTCACAACCAAACACAGGAACTATTGACGTAGTTTGTTCTTATGAAGAAATTAGCTGAGGAGAATGAACAATGGGATATCTAGGCAGACGCATAGGTTTATCACAAGATCAAGGAGATTCTAATCCAGGAGCAGCAGGTGGTGCTGTTGGTGGTGGATTATTAGATTTATTTACGAATGGATATTTTGAGAGACAAGGAGATATTTACAATGCTCCTGGAGCACCACCACCGCCACCAGTAGGTTTAACAGCAACGGGTGGTATCATTAGTGATTATACTTCTGGCTCTGATGTTTATAGAGCACACATTTTTACCTCATCAGGAACATTTGATGTAACTGCTCCTGGTACTTTTGGAGATACTGTTGAGTATCTTGTAGTTGCTGGTGGCGGCGGCGGTGGTGAGAACGACACTGATCGTGGTGGCGGCGGTGGTGCTGGAGGTTTGAGGTCAAACTTCCCAACAATTCCAGCACCATTTAAAACACCAGTTTTAACATCTACAGTTCAATCATATGCTATTACAGTTGGTGCTGGTGGGGTTGGAGCATCTCTAAGTGGAGCAGGATTTATTAATCCAGGAAGCAATTCAAGTATTGGAAGTATAGTTGTTGCATCAGGTGGTGGTGGAGGCGGAAACCGATTAAATGATCCTGCGCCCGGAACTTTTCCTTCTAGTCCAGAAATGGCAGGTGGTTCTGGCGGTGGTGGTGGATCAGGTCCTGGTGGTGGTACTGGTGGTCCTACAGTCAACTCTCCAGACCCATTAACACCGCAGGCACAAGGATTTGCTGGGGGATGTCTCTGCGGTATCACCTAACTATGGTGGCGGTGGCGGCGGTGGTGCTGCTGCTGCTGGTGCCGATGGAACTGCTCCTGCTGGTGGTCCTGGTGGTTCAGGACTTCAAGTTCTCATCGCAGGAACACCAACATCAGTTCAACCGGTTGGAACACCAGGCACTACTCCAGGTGGTGGATATTTTGCTGGCGGTGGTGGTGGTGGAATAAACACTGGAGGTTCTGCGTATGGAACTGGTGGTGATGGTGGTGGCGGAGCTGGCGGAAACAATACTGGAACTTCAACTGCCGGAACACAATCCACTGGTGGTGGTGGAGGAGGAAACAAAGGTAAATCGGGTGGTTCAGGAATAGTAGTAGTTCGTTATAAAATAGCAGAACTCACAGCAACAGCAAAAGCAACTGGTGGTGCTATTAGTTTCTACGGTAGTAAGACTATTCATGCCTTTGTAGGTTCTGGTACTTTTAATGTAACCAATGGTCCATTATCAGTAGAATATGTTATAGTTGCTGGCGGTGGCGGTGGTGGAATGAGTGGCGGAGGAGCAGGCGGCGGCGGTGGTGCAGGAGCAGTTCTCGCAAGTACAGGAACTGCCAATGATTCAACTCCATACACAGTAATAGTAGGTTCTGGTGGTTTTAATGGTGCTCCAGCGAATGCAGGTGGTGCCGTTTATGGTGGTGTTGGTGGAACATCATCTATTGCTGGTACTGGGTTGAATGCCAGTGCTATAGGTGGTGGTGGCGGTATGCAAGCAGCTGAAGCATATCCATACAGCGATTATGCTTCAGCTGGAGGAGTTGGTGCCACCAGCACCTCACCCCTGGCAGCAGGTCCTGGTGGTGGTTATGCTGGCGGTGTTACAGCAGGATCTCCAGCACCTAATAATGGATTTGCTAGCGGTGGTGGAGGTGGTGCCGGAGGTGCTGGTGCTGATGCAACAAGTTCATCACCAAAGGTAGCTACTGGAGGAGTTGGGGGCATTGGTGTTCAAATTCCATCAACATTCAGAGATCCTGCATCAACAGTAGGTGCTCCTGGACCAGGTGGTGGTACAGGATGGGTTGCTGGCGGTGGAGGAGGTTCTGCTGGATCATATGCTCCCTCAGTTGGAACATTTACTCCTGGTGTTGGTGGCGGTGCCGGTGGACCTTATGCTGGTGGCGGTAATGGTGGTTTAGGATGGTCTGTACCATACGAGGTAACTGCTGGTGGAGAAAACACTGGAGGCGGTGGCGGTGGCGGTGGATACCCCGGAGATGCAAATACATATAAGGGATCTGCTGGTGGTTCCGGTATAGTCCTCATCGCATATCCTTCCTAAATAACTAAAAAGTAGATAAGATGTCACAGTTATACGTTGACAATATAAAGAATAGAACAGGTGGTGCTATTGGAGCACCATCTGGAGCAGTTGTCACCGGAATTGTAACTGCGACACAATTTAGTGGTAATATAACTGGTGTTGCTGCAACATTTACTGGTAATGTATCAGTTGGTGGAACTCTTACATATGAAGATGTAACTAACATTGATTCTGTTGGTGTTATTACTGCCAGGACTGGAATCAAAGTTCTTGCTGGTGGTATTAATGCTGTTGGTGTAGTTACTGCTACCAGTTTCTCTGGTGATGGTTCAGCACTTACAGGTGTTGAGAGTTGGAACCAACAAGACACCTGGTTATATGGTGGTGGTTGATTAACTAAATAACTAAAAAGAAAGTCATGGCACTGGAAAGGGGAAAACTTACTAATGTGGTACAGGTTGCAGCAGGCACTACTGTTGGTATGATTACCTGTGCTTCTTCAAAGAAGGTATATGTAAAATCAATCATTTGCCATGCTGCTGGAACTGGAATAAACACTGCAACCGCACAAGTTTATTTTGTTCCTGATGGAGAGAGTTCAGCAAATACAAATAAAATTTTTGATGTTGATGTTCAAGCAGGAGAAACAGTATTAATTGAACCATCATATCCTCTTGTATTAGATACGACTGGTGATAGTTTGCAGGTTGGAACAGGAAATGTTGTTGGAGTTGCAGCAACACACGTAAACTTCATCATTACTGGCGATAAGGAGGCTTGATACATGGCACCATTTAAGTCATCACTTGCAAGAAGTGCAGGAAAACTCTTTGGTGTTTTTAATCAACAAGATTTATCGTTAAGAGGTGCTACTCAGAGCACTAGAAAACCAGTACCATTTTTAGCATCTGGTGGAAATCAAGAAGTAACCCCAGGAAACGGATACAAATATCACACATTTACTTCTCCTGGCAACTTTACTGTATCTGGTAATTCGGGACAAGTTGATATACTACTTGTTGGTGGTGGTGGAGGTGCAGGAGCACCACTTGGTGCTGGTGGTGGAGGAGGTGGTGTTGTATATGCACCCGAATGGACTGTTAATATAGGATCTTACCCTATTGTTGTTGGTGGTGGAGGTGCAGGAGCGACAGGTCCCGGAACACCAGGCACTAATACTACTGGTTCTAGGGGTGGCAACTCTACTGCGACTGGATTAACTGCTGTTGGTGGTGGAGGTGGATATCCATATCATGCCAACGCCGTTAGTGGCACCAATCAAACGCCAGGTGGTTCTGGCGGTGGTGGAGGAGGAACTTCAACGCAACCATCAGCAAATCCCGGAGTATCGGGTATTTCTGTATATGGAAACGCTGGTGGGCAGAATGGTGATCCCTTTGGTGGTGGTGGAGGTGGTGCTGGTGCTGTTGGCAATAATGGATCTAGTCCAGCGAGTCCTACAGGTAATGGAGATGGTGGTATTGGTCAACAATTCCCTAATTTTACTGGACCCTTGATCAATGTTCCTGCACTTAATCCACACAATGGATACTATGGTGGTGGAGGTGGTGCTGGATCAAGGAATGCCTCTACAACTGGTGGTACTGGTGGTGGTGGTCCAAATCCCGGTGCTAATGATCAAGGAACTGATGGTGTCGCAAATACCGGTGGTGGAGCTGGTGGTGGTACGTATATAACCACGGGAGGAGGAAATACTGCTGCAGCTGGTGGTTCTGGGATTGTTGTTATTCGTTACCTAATATAAATACTTGCACCTGGATGTCTGCAAACTTCAGGAGGAGGGTGAAAGTCCCTCCTTTTTAATATAAATACATATGCAGACATCCAAAATAGAAATGTATTACATCTATTCCTATCTACGAGAGGATTATAGTCCTTAAAAAGCAAAACCTCATAAACTTACTTTTTCTGATGGAAGAGAGTTAATAGTTGATAATATTATGGAATGGTGTGAAACAAATCCATATTCATCCAGTCCAGTTTATAGAGTTAAAAATAAAGGTATTCCACATAAAGATATTGTAAAAGTAGAACTTGCGGGATAGACATTCTCTAAAAACTGATATATAATATCATTGAACACATTATAGGAGATTGACAGTTGGCATACCAATCGATCTGGTATTTCAGTGATCTAAACGAAGATATTGTAGATATCCTTGACAGAGATCTAACAGAAAAGTTTGATGAGCAGATGGCAGACTCCAAACTTCATGGAGATGCACTCAACAAAGACAAAAGGAATTCACAGAATGCATGGATTCCTACCACACATTGGGTTGCTGGTTTTCTTTGGCACTATGTACAAAGAGCAAACCGCGAGAACTTTTTGTATGACCTGAGAAACATTGATGGTGAATCAATGCAATATACTCGGTATAGTGAAGGTCAATTCTATGGATGGCACAATGATGCAGGATTGGCAACACAATATAAACCTGTAAGTAACGGCAATCGTAGTGATGGTTTACATCAAGACTTTGTGAATGAGAATATCGAACTTGTAAGGAAACTTTCTTTCTCAGTCCAACTCTCTGATCCTGATGACTATGAGGGTGGTAATGTTCAACTGCTAGATGAAGCAGGTAATTCTTATATTGCTCCACGAAAACGTGGTTGTATTGTACTCTTTGATTCTCGCACACAACATAGAGTTCTTAAGGTAACAAAAGGTACTCGTAGATCTATTGTTGGTTGGGTTGTTGGCCCCCGTTGGAAATAAGAGGTAAAAATGGCAGAACAAATGAACGAACTGCAGTTGTTGTTTCAAGAGAAGCAAAATACTGGAACTGCATGGACTCGTAATGATAGTTTTGATAAGAATGGATACCTAGTCATCAAAGACTTGTGGGATGCAGAAGAACTGTATCATCCAGTTCCAGAACAAAGAGGTCAGTATAACTATTGGGATAAGAACCCAGAACATTTTAATCATGTGCCTGTGGAACAGCAGGTGGAGGGTTCTACATCACGTTATTGGCACCCACAATATCGAGTAATTCATACTGGTATTCGTCTGAAACTGGAGGAAATCATTGGTCGTAAGTTATATAATACTTACTACTATGATAGGTATTATTATCCTGGCCAGGAACTCACCAAACATGCTGATAGAGATGCATGTGAAATCTCTGTGTCAGTTCATATCAGCACTAATCTTGAAGGTGATGATGCTGATTGGCCCTTCTGGATTAAAACCCCAGATACATATACCGACAAGAAGAAGACAACTGTTCTTGTTCCTGGTGAGAACCGTTCACTGACACTCAAACCTGGTGATGGTTTGCTTTATAAAGGTTGTGAGCGTCCACATTGGCGTGAACCTATGCCTGGAACAGCATTGAAGGGTAAGAAAGGTAAAAGATTGTTTGGCAAACCTCAACAAGTTGAGCAGTACTACCATCAAATCTTTTTTCACTATTGCTTGCAAGACGGTCAGCGTGCTCACTGCGCTTGGGATAGAGCACGATGAAGGCACCTCTTTTTGAATATCCTACTTATCAGTATCAAATTAAAGATTGGGATTTTAAGAAGAAAGGATTGATGAAAAGGTTAAAGGAGGAGAAGTTTGTAAGAACCACTCTACAAACTTTTGAAACAGATCGTCAAACGAATCGCAAAAGTTATATACACTATTTCCAAGACCTCATCAGACCTCAACTCTTTGAGTTCTGTCAGGAAGCACAAGTTACTTGTAGTATGACTGATGTATGGGCAGTTCGTTATCAAAAAGGAGACCAGCAAACAATTCATAACCATAAGAGTTGGGGATTTACTGGTATTCTTTATGTTGATTTTGACCCTAAAGTTCATACTCCCACTTGTTTTGTGGCTCCGTGGCAAGACCCAAGAACTGATACCACATCATTAGCATATCCACAGAATGTAAAGGAGGGAACAATCTTTATCTCTCCATCATATACCTTACACTTTGTACATCCCAATCAGGTAAGAAAACATAGGACTATTATTTCCTTTGACTTACTACCAGCACTTCCAGATCACCAGTCAGTAGACTAAGTGGTCTTTTTTTTGTGAGCTAAATAAGTAAAAAGAAGCTGTGTGCGATGTCAAGGGCACGAGAATTATCAAAATTAGTCAATGATGCTGTCTTTAGCGTTGATAGCAGTTATAATGTAGGTGTTAACTCAATCACACCTACTGTAAAACTGGATGTTGTTGGTATAGTAAGTGCCACAAGTTTCAGTGGTGATGGTTCTGGTCTATCAGGCATTACAGCTGGTGCTACTTTGAGTCCAGGTTCTGGTTCTCAGAGAGTTGTAGTTACTAGTTTAACTAGTGGTACAATGACTAGTGCTGCAACAGATGCAGAACTAACTTATAACTCTACATCAAATACATTAAGTGCTACTACATTCAGTGGAGCATTAACAGGTGATGTAACTGGTGATGTAACTGGTAATGTCTCAGGAACTGCTGGTGGACTGACTGGATCACCTGATATTACTGTTGGGTCAGTCACTGCTAGTGGTAATGTATCAGTTGCTGGAACATTAACATATGAAGATGTAACCAATGTTGATTCTATTGGTGTTATAACAGCAAGAAGTGGTATTAGAGTTGGTGGTGGACAGAGTATTGGTTCTGATGGAGTATTAACTTATTATGGTGATGGTTCACAACTGAGTGGTATTAGTGCTGGTATTAGTACTGGAGCAGCATCAGGTGGATTAGTTACACTTAATCTCACAAATCAAGATCATAAGATTACAGCATCTGGTATTACCACCATTACAGTGTCTGGTGGTACAGAAGGAGATAGTCATACAGTAAGAGTTGTAAACTCTGGTACTGCAACTGTTGGATTTAGTACATACTTCTTGTTCCCATCAGGTTCTGCACCATCATTACCTACTGCAGATGGAGCAATTAGTTTGATTTCATTCACGGTAAATAGGGTAGGAGCAGCAGGAACACAACTGCTTGCTGGCGCATCACTGAACTTTAGCTGAGGAGTAAATAAATGGGAGTAAGTATTCCTCAGGTAGTTACCGAGACCAAAGCGTCTGGTGCTCAGGTTATTGATGGTAGTTTGACTATTGAATCCTCAAAATCACAATTTTTAAGCAGATTGCCTGCTTCAAGTGGTAACAGAAAAACTTGGACTTGGAGTTGTTGGGTTAAAAAACCACAGGATGAAGGTTTTTCAGATTCTGGAGTTCTTTTTGAAGCGAGATTAGATTCACCTTCTGCTGACGCAGATATTTTTGGTATTAGGTGGCTTACTGATGGTAAGATAGGTGTTTATGATACAGGTACTTTTTATATTCAAGGAACCAGAGAATTTAGAGATACCAGTGCATGGTATCATTTAGTTTTATCTGTTGATACTACTCAAGCATCTAATAATCTCTCTTTATATGTTAATGGCGATTTATATCTTCAAGGAAGTTATGCACAAAACACAGATACTAGAGTAAACGACACTACCACACACCGTATTGGTGCTCGCACAACTTTAGGGGGTCAAGATGCACATTTTCTTAGTTCTCAGTTAAGTCAAATCTACTTAATAGACGGACAAGCACTTGGACCTGAAAGTTTTGGATATACTGACGGACTCACAAATACTTGGAGACCTAAAAAGTACGAAGGAACTTTCACACAAACCAGTTTTAATAATGGAACTACTTGGAGTAGTTCATTAACAAGTAATGTTACACTATCAAATGCTGGCAATGCTTTTGATGGAGATTTAAGTAGTCGTGCTCAAACAACAAGTGCTGCCGCAGATAATACTTTAACCTTTTCCCCACCTGCAATAAACTTCACTCAAAGTCTGGAAGTATATTGCGATCAAGGTAGTGCAGTACCAACTGCAACTTGGAATGGTAATACGGTAAATCCGGGTGGTGGTGCTTGGGTTACTGTATATACCGGATCAGGAACTTTGAGTTCAACATACCCATTAGTGATTGATACTGAAACTGCTAGTCAGTATGCAACTTTGAAGGGTGTTCGTATTGATGGAGAGGTTCTTATTGATGGATTAAATGGTAGTGGAGTCAATAGTTTCTACCTCCCAATGGATGGAAACTCACCAATTGGAGAAGATAAGTCTGGTATTGTAACCATCAATGATGGAAGATTATGGAGTGCTTCTGTATCTGGAGGAATAGGTCCATACACTAATGGTTTTGATGGTTCTTTATCATCTTATATGTACCCAAGAAACCAAAATGCAGAAGGTAATCTGGTGTTTGCTGGAGGATTACCTTGCGATGCGGTTTACTGTAATACATATTCTTCAAGTGGGACTGAATTCTTCACAGATTCCGCATCTTCCCCAACATCTGTTAACACTAGTAGCAGTTTTGCCTGGGTTGAACTTCCTGCAGATGCGACAGTGCTTAATGAAATTAAAGGAACTGGTGGTGCAGGATATGATGCTTTTGCTATTGCGGCATTCAGAAAAAATGGAACTATTTTGTTAGATGGTATAAAGGGTAATAGTTGGACACCAGTAAACTTTGGTGGTTCAGTAGCACTTGATAATCCTATTGTATCTGGTGCAAGACCTATCCTGAATACTGATGGTGGTGGTAAAACTGCAAGACCTGGTGTATTTGGTAGTGAAGTAGGAGCATATTATGCAGTCACAGTATCAAATCCTGGTTCTGGTAATAAGTATTACTTTGATACTGTATTAACTCCAACACCAACATTCTATAGAGGGTCAACATATACTTTTGATTATACTGCTGCAACATCACATCCACTTTATCTTTCAGCATTGAGTGATGGTAAGCACAATAGTAAGGCATATAGTGTTCAATTTGATGGTACTGGTGATTACCTGACACTAGCACAATCTAATGACTTTGATTTGACTGGAGATTATACTTATGAGGCATTTATATACTATACCGATACTACAAATAATCCAACCATTTTTGATTTTTCAGCAGCATCAGGAAACTATGAAGGCAGGTTGCAAATCCAAGCAGGAACATTACACCTTTATAATTCTGGATGGATATCTAAAGGGGCAATATCAGCAAATACCTGGCATCATATTGCTGTAACTCAAGATTTTATTTTCGTTGATGGTGTTAACATTGGATCTGGTACAGGAGCAATTAGTGGTTCTAATTATAAAGTAGTAACTATTGGTGCAAGAACTAATAATGGTGGAACATCTTATGGAGATTACTTTACTGGATATATTTCAAATGTAAGAATAGTCAATGGAACTGCACTCTACACAGAAAACTTTACAGTACCAACTACAACTCTTACAAATGTAACCAACACAAAACTTTTGTGCTGTCAGGATAATAATGCTACTACAGCAGTTGTTGCTCCTGGTGGCATAACTGCGGTTGGGAATGCTGCTGCTTCTAATACATATAATCCTTTTGTTTATAATATTGACAATTACTTTGGTGTAGATGCTTCCACATCAAATGTGACCAAACAAGTTATTCCTCACTCTGCTGTTGATACTTTATATTATTTTTGTAATATTCATTCTGGAATGGGTGGAAGTGCAAATATTGTTACTGATGAAACCAAAGCAGACCCATATGCCTGGAAGAATACTCTTGCCACCCCACTAGTTGGTAGTGCTAATGATATAAGTAATTCTGTTAATAGTGGAAGCACTACGAAAACAGCAACTGTTACTAATGCCAATGCTTCATCTGCTCAAAGTAACTTTTATAATGGAAGTTTTGATTTTGATGGAAGTGGTGATTATATAAGTTATGGAACCAGCAGTGAAATGGACTTTGGAAGTGGTGATTGCACTGTAGAATGTTGGTTATATATTAATTCTCACAGTGCAGATAAAACTATTGTAGGTAGTTGGGAAGGTAATATATCATGGCAGTTATCTTATGGCGCTGATAGTGGTAATGATAAGTTTGCTTTCATGATGTATAATGGGTCAACAACATCAGCAAATTCTTCTTTATTATCAACTAACTACGCAGGTCAGTGGGTTCATCTTGCTGGGGTAAGAAATGGAAATGAACTACAAATCTGGGTTAATGGGAAAAAAGATGGAACCGCATCTTTCAGTGGTGCTCATAATGCACTTAATTCAGCAATAAGAGTTGGTGGAAGATCTGGTGGTAATCAAGTAAATGCACACATTCAGGACGTTCGTATCTACAAAGGAGTAGCAAAATACACCAGTGACTTTGTAGTTCCATCAACAAACCCAGATATTCTCCCAGACACTCCATCAGGTGTGAGTGGTGGTTCTAAACTAACCAAGATTACTGAAGGTGCTGTGAGTTTTGATGGTAGTGGTGATTATTTAAATGTGGACTGGTCCTCTGATTTTGAATTTGGTACTGGTGATTTTACTATAGAGTATTATGGATACTGGAATACTAGTGGAACTTCTATTGCATGGGGACAGACTATTGATGAAAGATTTGATTTAGGATCTTTAAGTGCAGGATCAGTTCGATTTTTCTGTAGAAGTAGTGCTTCCACATTCATCAATATATCCGCAGATATTGCACCAAGTAAGTGGTCTCATATTGCTGCTGTTAGGGAAGGAACTGCTTTCAGATTGTATATTGATGGAAAACTAGGAGCAAGTGGAACTGCTTCAGATTCTATGCCTAACGACAGTTCAAGGGGTGTTGATATAGGAAGAAGAAGATATTCTACCAGTGATTCAACATATACAAATGGTTTCATCAGTAACCTCCGCGTCATCAAAGGAACCGCACTTTACACATCAGATTTCACACCACCAACCAGAGAACTCACAAATGTAACCAACACAAAACTTCTGTGTTGTCAGTCTAATACTTCTGCTGGTGCTGCTTCTGTATCTCCTAATATTAGTGGTATTAATGATGGAACAGTGTGGAGTTCTTACATAAGTGGAAATGTTCATGCAACTAATAATGCAGAAAATACCTTTGATGGAAATACCAATACTCGTTCTATTGGAGCAAGTGCTGGAGATGTTGTCACATTTACCCCACCAAGTACAATCTCAATTAGTTCTGGATTAAGAGTTTTTCTTTGGAAAAATACTAGTGGAGATTCTTGGGGCACATTTACAATTAATGGAAGCACTGTTAATTTAAATTCACTTGGTGCCACTCATGGTGCATGGTATGATTTTGGGACAACATATAATTCTTCTGGATTGACCTCTATGTCATGGGAGAACGATAATGGTAGTAACATTGATGTAAGAGTTGCTGCTATTGAGATTGATGGGACTGTGCTTTTAGACCCAGTAACAGTAAGAGGAAACGCAGCAGCAACCAACTTCAACCCATTCAACACTGATATAAACACAGTTCGTGGACAAGAGACTGGTTATTGTACTTGGAATCCTCTTTGCTCATCATCAAATACAACTTTGTCAAATGGAAATCTTGATATGAGTTCTGGTGCTGCTTGGGATTCTTGTATAGGGACAATTGGTGCGACATCTGGAAAGTATTATTGGGAACAGACTATGACTACAAATCAGTATACTTATACTGGTTTTTGCAATCAAAACTTTCTTGGTAAGTTTGAATCACATTGGCCAGGTCAGACTGTTGATTCTTGGAGTTATTTGTCCAGTAACGGACTCGCAAAAAATGATCAGTCAGGAGGAAGTGAGGTATCAGTAACTTTAACCACTATGCCTTCTAGTGGAGGAATTTTGGGATTTGCATTAGATCTAGATAATCAAAAAGCGTGGTTTGCACTAAATGGTAAATGGATGGGTTCTGGATCTCCTAATCCAGCAACAGGAACAGATGCTGTTTTTACTAATTTGACTGCTGGGGATACTTATTTTCCTGCTGCGGATGTTTACAGTGCTTCCGCATCGTTTACCTTCGGTCAAAAACCCTTCAAGTTCCCACCACCAGCAGGTTTCCAACCACTGAATAATGCTAATGTAAGACCAGAAACTGTGATTGTTCGTCCAGACCAGTATGTTGGAGTGACGACTTGGAGTGGTAATAGTGGTGATGGTCTCTCCACAACACAAGACATTAATGTTGGTCTAAAACCTGATCTAATTTGGATTAAACATCGTAATGGAACTAACTCAAACCTCTTAACTGATACTGTGAGAGGTCTACCAAATACGTTGATTTCTAATAGCACTGCTGCTACAAATACAAATGCAAGTAGAATTCCAGCATTACTTGATAATGGTTTTAGAGTTGGAGATCGTAATGAAGTAAATGATATTGGAGGAAATTATGTTGCATGGACTTGGAGAGCTGGTGGAAACAAAAATACCTTTAATATTGATGATGTAGGTTATGCAAGTGCTGCTGCAGCAGGATTAGATGGTGGAAATAAAACCCCCACTGGTGCTTCTGTTGGAACTAAGCAAGGGTTTAGCATTATTAAGTATGATGGGGCAGGGACTAGCACATCTAGCACTAACACAATATCTCATGGACTCTCACAAGCTCCAACATTTTTGATTGTAAAGGCTATATCAGGAACAAATGCTGCAGATGACTGGTTTGTTTATCATAAAGATATTGGTGCAACAAAAAGAATTAGATTAAACTTGACTAATGCTGCAGATACTCAACCATGGTTAGGAAATCCTGGAACTCTTCCCACATCATCTCTCGTAACAATCACTCAAGGATGGTATAGTGTCAACTACAGTGGACATACGCACATCATGTATGCATGGCACGATGTCCCTGGCCTACAGAAATTTGGCAGTTACACCGGAAATTCCAGTACAGACGGTCCGGTAGTGATAACTGGATTTAAACCGGCTCTGGTCATATTGAAAGCATATGTAGCTCCCTCTACAACAGTTACGAGTTGGGTTATTCAAGATAGTGAAAGAGGTTCTTACAATGTAATTAATTCAAAACAATTATATGCAAATAGAAATTATGCTGAAGGATTGAGGGGAGATGGTAGTGCAACAAACCCACAACGTTTAGATATTGATTTTCTTAGTAATGGATTTAAACTCCGCGATATTGGTAATGAGATAAATGCTACGGGTTATAGTTATATCTACGCCGCCTGGGCAGAAGCACCAACATTCAACCTCTACGGAGCACAGTCCAATGCCCGCTAAATAACTTAAAAGATAATAATGGCATTATCAAACGCAGCAAGTTTAGCTAATATAGCATCAGGAGATGCTTTTACTGTAGATAATATCAACAATAGAGTTGGTATTGCTTCAACTCTACCAACATCTACACTTGATGTAGTAGGTATTGTTAGCGCAACTGCATTTTATGGTGATGGATCCAACCTTGATGGTGTAGCAAGTGCTGGGTTAGGTACTGCCATAAGTGAGACTGCTCCTGGTGATGTAATTTATTATACAGATACAGTATTAAGTATTGGGGCAACTATTACAATAGATGCGCCATCATCTTCAAACGTAGCATATACACAATATGCAGAAATTGCAGTTGAAGAGGATAAAGATCTTATTATCGCAGATGGTGATGACTTTATCCCTGATATTTTAGGACTATCAACAGAAGGTGTAACACCACTTGTAGGTGCTGGTGGTAGAATAAGAGCAGATAACTTTACCAATAAAGCAGGTAATGGAGCACCAAACTTTCCTTCTGGTTTAACTGGCACTACAGGAACCTTTAGTGGTGCTGTATCAGGAACCACAGGAACCTTTAGTGATGCTGTATCAGGAACCACAGGAACCTTTAGTGATGCTGTATCAGGAACCACAGGAACCTTTAGTGGTAATGTTTCTGTAGGTGGAACACTAACATATGAAGATGTAACCAATGTTGATTCTGTTGGTGTTATAACAGCAAGAACTGGTATTAATGTTAGTGGTGGTGGTCTTACCGTAACTGGCATCTCGACATTTAAGGGTGCTGACTTTGATGGTGGTTTACTTCTAAAAGAGAAGATTAACATCATTGCAGGTAAGTTAAGTGATAATGTCAATATCAACCTTGATAATGGTATGGTTCATTTGTTTACAACAACAGAGACAACAACATCAACACCGAATATCACTTCTGCTGTTGGAATCAATACACAGATGGATATTGGTGACACAGTAGCAGTTACAATTATCACAACGGCAGCTGCAGCAGGTTACTCAACTAGTATCAATATTGATGGTACTTATAATGATGTAAAATGGTCTGGTGGTTCTGATCCGTCAACTGGTGGGTCTTCTGGTAATGATGTTTACGCATTACAAGTAGTTAAGACTGGTATTGGAACGTATACGGTGCTTGGCGCACTGACTAACTTCGCATAATAGGAGAATATTAAATGAATATGTTACCCAGTAAGAAAGAGAGTCCTATTATAGGACTTGCTGGAGCAGGTGGAGGTATTGGTTCTTATATCTTCCTATCATCTGATGGTGGTTATGTCATCTCCAGAAGCTTGAGATTTTCCAGCGGTGATTCGGCATACCTTAATCGTACGCCAAGTTCTGCGGGTAATAGGCGCACATACACCTGGAGTGGATGGGTAAAAAGATCAGCATTGGGATCGGGCACTTACTATTTCCTTACTGCTGTTGATTCACCAAATGCAGATATTCTTGGGGTTGAGGCAGATAGCCTTTATTGGTATAACGCTTATTCTGGGGCTGTTACTTCAACCGATAAGTTCCGTGATCCTTCTGCTTGGTATCACATTATTTTTGCAGTAGATAGCACCCAATTAACAGACTCTAACCGCGTAAAGATGTACGCAAACGGCAGGCAAATCACTAGCTTTAGTAGTACCCTTTGGCCATCCCTTAATCGAGACTTTGCTATCAATGCTGGTGTTGCGCACCAGATGGGGAGATACTTTACTACATCTGGCAGCAACTTTTATCTCGCAGACATCAACTTCATCGACGGTCAAGCCCTAACACCATCTGACTTCGGAGAATACGACGACAATAATGTATGGCAACCGATTGAATACAGCGGTAGCTATGGTACTAATGGTTTCCACCTTGACTTCTCTGACACCAGCTCTGATGCAGCATTAGGGACTGATACAAGTGGTAATAGTAATACGTGGACGGTTAATAATTTAACGGCTGCAAGTGGAGTTGGTCCTGGTATAACTACAACAGTGCCAGAAGATCTTACAGGCAATTGGACAGGCATCATTGGTATTGTGCCTACAGATACGTCTGGTGCGGTTGCTGTATTTCCTGATGGGTTTGGTACAGGTAGCACTAAAGGAACATTCTTTTGGTCAGGTTTAACAGTTGGAGACACGATTACTTGGTATGGAACAGCTTCTGGTCAAACAAGAAGTGTTGTTGGTAATGTAAATGAAACTTCAGTAAGTGTCCCTGGTGGTTCACTAGGCTCATTTCAATTAACAGTTAGTGCTGCTTCAGGTAGTGCAAAAGTTGACTTTAATGGAACTGCTAACTGCTATGGAATAACTCCTGGTCCTGTAAGTAGTGAATATAACGACGCCCTCCGTGACTCCCCATCACAAATAGCAGATCAGACAGATACTGGTGTTGGTGGTGAAGTTGTTGGGAATTATGCGACGTTGAATCCTTTGTGGAATAACGGGCATGTTCTTTCAAACGGCAATCTTGATTACGCGCCACCATCGCCAGCCGCCTGGACATCAGTCTTGTCTACGTTCGGTATGAGCAGCGGTAAATGGTATTGGGAACAAACGTATATAAGCGGCAGCGCAAATTGTATGGCAGGGTTTGGAAATAGCAGCTCGACATTAATAAGCTACCCTACCAGTCCCAACAGCCTAGGATATGACTTTGTTGATGGGTATATCTATGGTGCAAATGCGGGTGCTCAGGGCGCAACACTTTCGGCTGGCGACATTATGGGCATTGCCTTGGATGTAGATGCCGGAACAGCAGACTTCTATAAAAACGGTGTGAAGCAAGGATCTACATTGACACACGGTATTACCGGAACCCTGTTTCCTTTGGTTTCGAGTTATGACGGAGTTGGGTGCGTTAACTTCGGCCAACGCGCCTTTGCCTACAGCGCACCAAGCGGCTACAAATGTCTCAACACCGCCAACCTAAGTGATCCTTTAATTGCAGATGGCTCGACGGCGTTTGATGCTGTTACTTATGCAGGCAACGGAGGCACGCAGTCAATCACTAATTACAATTTTTCGCCATCCTTCGTGTGGATTAAGGATAGAACTTCAACTGGTTCTCATGTTCTCCAGGACACTGTTCGAGGCACAGATTCTTATTTAATGTCTAATGAAACGGCAGCAGAAAACAATTCTACGAACTATGTAACCTCATTTAATGCCGATGGTTTTAGTATAGGTAATGGCAATCGTGTGAACAATGGCAGTCGTAATTATGTAGCCTGGGCCTGGGACGCCGGAGAAGCAACCACAACGATTGCTGCTGGTAGTTTAAATAGCTCGCTGTATGACCAGAGTCAGACGTGGAGTACATACCTTACATTTAGCACTGATGGCGGCGGATTCCTGTCTGGAAGAAGTCCAGCAGACGTAGCTTTTGATGGCACAAGAGTTGAAAATGCCGCAACGAATACAACTGGTACTAGTGCGTACATTGAGGTAAGTGGGTTAAGCCTTACCGCTTCAGATCTACTTGAAGTTACTTTGCTAACTAGCAGTCCAGGATCATTGTCATGGAGCGTTACTGGTACTAATGTAACTACAACGTCTATTTCAACTAATGCAGACCAATTTGTAACCATACCTATTACAGGTAGCGCAACTGGATTTAGAGTCACCTCAACTTCAAGTGGTCGCTCTCATCTAACTGCTATTCGCATCAATGGCAAAGAATTAGTTGACCCTACCGTTCTTACCCCATCCATCGCATCAACAGTACGTGCCAACCCAAGTGCTGGATTCTCGATTATTAGTTATACAGGCAATGGAACAGCCGGTGCAACTGTTGGTCATGGGTTAAATGCCACTCCTTCGCTTGTAATGTATAAAAATAGAGACTCGTCTACTAACTTTGAGGTGCAAGCGTTTGGAACTATTAGATTTGATCTAAACCAAACAGTAGCAAATCAAGGCAATAATTTGACAACGTTTACAAACTCAACTTTTAGCTTGGCAAGTAGTTCCATTGCCAGAAATGCGTCTGGTTCAGATTATATTGCCTACTGCTTCGCACCTGTATCCGCCTACTCATCCTTCGGGGTCTACACCGGCAACGGTTCTGCATCTGACGGACCCTTTGTGTTTTTAGATTTTGCACCTGCATTTCTTCTGGTCAAGCGCACTGACAGCACAGGCAACTGGATTCTTGTTGATCAGACTAGAGGTGAAGATAAGGCCGTTTACCCCAACCAAAACATTTCTGAAGCCTCTGCGTCATTTATTTGGGTTGATTTTGTTTCTAATGGCTTCAAGATCCGCTCCAGTATCGGTGCTGTAAATGCAAGCGGGGGTGACTATATCTATTGGGCCGTAGCAGAAAGCCCCCAAAAATATTCACGCGCACGCTAACTAATTAATTATGCTTAAACTAGACAATAATCCCCTGTCTTATGACCGGGCATTTACACATGCTGATATTCAATATCCAGCAAATTGGTGCAAATAGTTCATATAGTAACAGTGTCATAGTAGTAATCAGATATGTAACCACTTTAAGAACTGTCCACAAGACCTCTCAGAGACCTCTGGAGGAAGTGCATATCCTTATGCAGCAGGTGATAGTGCTGCTGGTTCTGGCGGTTCCGGTATTATTGCTATTAGATACTTGATTTAATTTGATACTCTGATTTGAATAGTGTCCATAATAATATAAATAACTAAAAATCATAAAGCTATGTCGAGAGTTAGAGCCGATAGATTAACCAATAGGGCAGGCACTGGAGCTCCAACTTTCCCTAATGGCGCTGTGATTACTGGTGTTGCGACTGCCACCAGTTTTGATGGTAATGCAACAGGATTAACTGGAACACCAAGTATTGTAGTTGGTTCTGTCACAGGAGCCACAGGAACCTTTAGTGGTAATGTTTCTGTAGGTGGAACACTTACTTATGAAGATGTAACCAATGTAGATTCTGTTGGTATTATTACTGCTCGAACTGGAGTAAGAGTTAATGCTGGTGGTATTATCGTCACTGCTGGTATTTCTACATTAGGTGCAGGAGTAAGTGTAACTGGACCTTATAAAGAGAACATCACTGCAATGGGTGCATTGGAGGTTGATTGTTCACAAGGAAATTATTTTACAAAAACAATTAGTGGTGATAGTGTATTCACCTTTGCCAATGTGCCAACAGGTGGTGCATATGCATTCACATTAGAACTAACACATACAAGTGGAACTGTAACTTGGCCAGCATCAGTTAAGTTTCCCGCAGATACTGCACCAACACTTACAACAGGTAAGACACACTTGTTTATGTTTATTACTGATGATGGGGGAACAAGATTTAGAGGTTCATCACTAGTAGATTACGTTAATTGATATGAGTAACTTAACAAGAGCAATGATGATGGGTGCTGCCGGGGCTGCTGGTGGTGCAACTTACGTTGATGATGTATTTAGTACTTATTTGTATGACGGTACAGGCAGCGCACAGACGATTACAAATGGGATTGATATAAGTGGTGAAGGCGGTCTAGTTTGGATTAAAAATAGAGAGTCTGGTACCCAAGATAACGTACTTAATGATACTGAAAGAGGTGCTGGTCAGATTATTGAGTCTAACAACACAAATGCTCAGTTTCTTAGCACTGCTAGATTTAGTGCGTTTAATTCTAATGGATTTACCGTCGGTACTGATAATGCAACTAATCAATCTGGCAACGGTATTGTCTCTTGGACATTCCGCAAAGCGCCTGGTTTCTTTGATGTAGTTACTTATACAGGAGATGGTGTATCAGGTAAATCTATTTCTCATTCTCTTGAGAGTGTGCCTGGTTTTATAATTATCAAGAATCAAGATGAAACTAATTCTTGGAATTGCTGGCATCGTGGTGTAACCAGTCCTAATTCAAGCTGGTGGCAAAATTACCTTACTTTAAACACTACCAATGCCGCCGGTTCATGGACAACAGGCTTGACTGCGGAACCTACGAGCACAAGTTTCACGGTAGGCACTGGTGGAGGGGTCAATAATTCTGGCGTCAATTACGTCGCCTACATCTTTGCTCACGACGAATCATCGTTTGGCACGGATGGTGATGAAAGCATTATTAAATGTGGGACGTTTGAAGGAAATGTAGGAACCGTAGTTAATTTAGGTTTTGAGCCACAATGGATATTAGTAAAACGAGTTGATGGGGCCAGAGATTGGTTTATTTACGACACAATGCGTGGACTCCCCGGCTCAGATAATGCTAATACTTTATCTTTAAGTCCAAATCTTTCAGCTGCTGAAAACGATGCTAGATCTATTCATATTACGTCAACAGGATTTAAAGTATCAACATCCACGGGTTTAAATTCCGATACTCACATCTACATGGCAATCCGCCGTCCGAATAAGCCGCCTGAAGTTGCGACGGAAGTGTTTAAGGCAACCAACTTAGTAGCTGGTCCTGTAAGTCTTGGGTTTGTCCCAGATTTAAATTTATCAAAATACACAGCTGGAGTTCAGTCTTGGTTTTGGTTGGACAGATTAAGAGGAGGTAGTGCAAACCTATACTCTGACTCAACTGCTGCTGAGGGGGGTGGAGTAGGAATTAACTTTGATGAAACAACAAACAGTATTTCTGGGCAAGGTTATGGTACTTTATATGCAAATTGGGCGTTCAAACGTGCCCCAGGTTTCTTTGATGTAGTTGCTTATACGGGGACAGGAGCAAATCAAGCAGTAAATCACAACTTAGGGGTAACTCCTGAATTTTTAATTATTAAAGATAGAAATGGCTCTTCGACAAATGACTGGATTTGTACGCATAAAGACCTGACAAACACTGATCCATATATCTTTTTAAATAGTAGTGCAGCCGAAGGCCCATATGGATTAACATGGAACACCCCTTCAAGCACAGCTCTTAATATAAGTGCTGTTAACTATATTAATGTTGCGTCTAATAATTACATTGCCTACCTCTTCGCAACCCTACCCAACGTCAGTAAGGTTGGCAGCTACACCGGCACTGGTTCAACGCTCAACGTCGATTGTGGCTTCAGCGCTGGCGCACGGTTTGTACTAATCAAACGCACTGACAGCACAGGTGATTGGTACGTCTGGGATACCGCTAGGGGCATCGTCAGCGGCAACGATCCCTACCTGTTGCTTAACTCCACAGCAGCAGAAGTCACCAGCACCGACTACATCGACCCATACGCTTCTGGATTTACCGTTTCTACTGCTCTCGCTGCTCTTAACGCCTCTGGCGGAACCTACATCTTCCTCGCAATCGCATAATATATGGAACTAAGGATTAGAGAAACTGGTGAAGTAATCAGTGAAAAAGATTTTTATTATAAGTATCCAAATATATCTTTCCCTAAACCTTTACCAACATATGTTTTAGATTCATATGGTATTGATGCAGTTCTTGAGGGAGCACAACCAAAAGTTACTCCACCATATGAAACTGTTGTAAGACAGGGTGTTGAGGAGATCGAAGGTATGTGGTTTAAGAAGTATGTGATTGGGCCTATCTTCACTAATCAAGAAGAAGAGGACTCATATAGATTAAAGATTGATACTCAAGCATCTGAGGGTATTAGAAATACTAGAAATAGTTTGATATCAAAAACTGATTGGATGGGTTGTTCTGATGTTATTATGAGTGATGAATGGAGACAGTATCGTCAAGAACTGAGAGATATTACAACTCAAGAAGGTTTCCCACATAACATAGATTGGCCTGAAGAACCATGACCACTCTATAAACTGTCCACAACCCCTTCAGAAGACCCCTAAAAGGGTTTATAGTAGGTACATACAAGACACAGAGGTATGACCACTACTCACAAACTCATCTTCATTGCGTCTTTTATATGGATGATGCAGTGGGGAACACGTGTAACATCGCTTGCTATCAATGCATTATATCGAAGTCTACCCTGAGGGGTCTCAGATTGCTTGTCTAGGGTCTGTGGAATGGTTTCTAATGGAATACCTATCTGATTGGGGACTTGATCTTACAGTAGAACACATAGACCTCTCAGAGGAGGGTGTAACTGGTTGGTGTATGAAACTTGGGGAGGGTGAGTTTATCATTCAAATACATGAGGGTCTAGAAGGTGATGAATACACTTCTACTATTTTACATGAATTATATCATGTGTATCAACATTTAAACAACTTACCTCAATGTGAGACTTGTGCTTATCAAGCAGAGAAACAACTACTTGACAGGTATCAAAAAACCTGATAGACTAGGTTTGTCCAGGATGAAAGGTTAATTACGCGTTCTATTAAACCATGAAGACTAAATTTGTCACTGTGAAGCCCAAGAGTAGGAAAGCAAAGAATCGCTTTTCTAATTTGATGAATGAACTCCATTCATGTAGAGTGGAGAAGGAAGACCAAGAGAAGATGTTCCTATCATCTATTACTGGTAACTACTTCTTTTGGATGAACAAAGAAACAGACCAAAACTGGGAGATTATCTAATGACTATTAGTTACAATAAAACTTGGGAAGTAATGAATAGTCTTGAAGAATCATTCAATCGTATTATTACTATTAGTCAATTGACTGAGGATTTAGTAGAAGCAGTCAACAATGATGATAGGCAATCAATTATTGATTTGTCTCATGCTCTTAATGCTTATATTCCTGTCTATATTAGTCAGTATGATAAAGCATCAAAACGTGCTTGGAACAATACTGTAGGAGAGGTTCGTAAGATAGATAATCCATATCATGTAAATGATGATGACCTGATATTAGAAGATGTTAAATCTCAGGAAAATGAAGCATGTTTTGAAGCATTATCACGTTATAATAACTTAAACTTATCTCAGGAGTAACTAATGACATTGCCTTCCAATAAAAAAATTATCAAACAAGAAGTTGATTCAATTCAAAATGCTGTTGAGGAGGTAGACATTAGAGCAATTCATCCTGATAAGTTAGAAACATTTGCTGCCCACCTTGTTAATAAATTAAAAAATGAGCATTCATCACAAACTTGAGAATATTGAACCACCTGATATTGATGATTTTCTAGCAGAATGTCAATCCAAAGCAGATGAACTAGGTGTAACACTTGAATACTATCTTGAAGAGTTCTTATGAATGAAGAGGAAAAACTATTGATTGCTATTCATCAGGTGGATAATTTAGTCACTTTGTTAGATGGTAATGAGTATCAAAATTTCATTTACTCTAAATTATCCTCTATCAAGTATGAACTAGAAAGACAGTTGACTAATTTAGTTATTTCTACTAAAATCAAAAAGTAATTCTTAAGGACTAATGGCAAAGTTTTTGTATGTTGTAGACCACTTCATTGGGTTTCCAAGAAGTGAGTATGGTGGAATCTGGAATGTAATTGCTGAAAGTGATGAGCAATGCTTTGACATTATTGTCTCAGAAGATGATGAATTAAATCTTGGTTACTATGGTAAATTGAGGGAGAACATTCAAAATTCTTCTAAATATCAACTGTTACAAGATGATATTCATACTAAAGTAGTGTCATCCTTTATTACATAAAAATATGTCAGAACCCAGACAAAAAGATCCTTCAGATCCACTTTATGATCCTAATGATAAGTATTCAGAGTACAAAGTAGATCTTCATTGTAATGAGACTCACACTCCTGATGAGTGGGATCCTACAACAGAAGGTAAGATTGCAGATCCAGCAGAAAGACACAAAGATAAAGTGTTAGATAAATTCTGTGATGATCATCCTGGTTCACCTATGTGTAAAGTGTTTGATGACTGATAAACATAAAGCAGCACTTGGTCTTATGATTGAAAGTGTACTAAAACCTGATTCAAAACTACGTGGTTGTGCTCATAATCAATCATGTTACAATGAGTTGATGGAATGGCGTCAAAAAATGCTGGATATGCTTTACGGTTATGAAAAAGAAAGTTAAATTATCCTATTACCAGACTGATAAAGTATTTGGTAAGTATGACGTTATGTTTCCTCAAACAGATGAGGAGAAGAGTAATGTGGTAGAATTTGATGGAGATGTAGAACTGAAAGAGTATTTCAATCAGTTTGTGCATTGGTTGACTGAGGTTGGTTTCAATAAAACTGAAATTCATACTCAAATTACTCGTTATTGTCATTATCAAGATGAAATTACCTCATGATGCTCCAGAAGGATTTGAATATTGGATTGATGATCATAATAAGACAATCAAAAGGATTTGGATACGCAATCTAAGTCAGTTCTCATATACTACTGAAAACCCTAGTAGTATATGGGGATTTTATAATACAAAGAAAGAAGAATTTATTGCTCCTATCAACTCTAAGAAACCAGGTAAAGTTGTTGACATCAGAGATACCAGTCCTTATAGTGCAATGAAAAAGAACATTAATCCTTTAATGGCAGCATTCTTATGAGTACATATATTCCAAAACTCCATGACTATGTGATATGGACACGTAGCACTGGCACTATAAATCAAGGTTGGGTCTATTTTGTTGATGAAGATTATATTACTATTGAAACAGCAGTTAGAGATAAACCCAATTGTCAATACACAATAAATGAAAAGCATAAAAAGATTCACACTCTAGTATTGTGCCACAAAGTGTATTGGAATCAGTTAAAATATTTGAAAGAAAGGTCAGACCATTATGATGAAATGCATTAAACCATCAGATTCAAGATACTTTGAAACTTACTGCGATAAGTTATATGATAGGCATACATATAATATAATATTCTCAAATGGTCAGTCTGAGAATTACAATTCATGGGAAGAAGTGCAAATAAAATGGTTTGAAACTCCATCACAATTTTTGTCTCATGTTGAAGTCCTTGACAAAAATAAGGGTTTCATGCTATAACTTTACAACTAGAGAATTTCAAATGAAAAAGATTATCCTTACATCACTGCTAGCAT
>JACKZZ010023052.1_pt1 | contig 27681 bp, 18 predicted proteins | sample 8027871 | NCBI WGS metagenome assembly JACKZZ01 (sample SAMN15724774, study PRJNA655200) | protist metagenome | isolation source: fluorescence activated cell sorting (FACS) single amplified genomes of... | place: USA: West Boothbay Harbor, Gulf of Maine | collected 2000-07-19 | reverse complement strand
AAGTACTCACAAGCTGTTGATGTGTTTGCCTTCGCTGTAATTTGTTGGGAAGCTCTCGAGTTGGACAGAGCTTGGAAGGATGAGAAATGGCCAGCTAGAATCATGGACAAAATTTCGCAAGGTCAGCGTCTTCCAATTCGTGAGAAATACTCCATGCCTGCTCCCAATGGTTTCTTGGACATGATGAAGTGTGCTTGGGATCAAGAACCTCAGCAACGCCCCATGTTCTCTGCTTTGAGCATTGAGATGGATCGACTTGAAATTGAAGAGGATAGATCGAATGGAGTCAAACCATCACATGCATTGGAGTTCTATGTTTCAGGTGGCGGTATGTCGAGTGGGGGTTATCGCTCATCTTCTATCTCTTCGAAGGAGTCCGATGGTGGGCATCGCTCGTCATTTGATGATATTTAAAACGGAGGAAAGGAGAATGTTTATGTATGTATGTGTGTATGTATATGTGTCTGTGGGGGCGTGTGTGTGTGAATTTTTTCGTCAAGGCATGCATCCATGTAATGATTCGTAAGGATGCTCAATAATTTAGGAGCCCCAGTCTATGACTTGATTAATTATTATTATTATTATTATATAGAAATAACGGGTTTGGAAGACGAAAATGCCTTGATTTTTGATAGAAGACCCTGGTTGTTTTTTTCGTGGCGACGAGAAAGTCGAGCATCGCAATGCTGAAGAAGCTCACGTATGGCTTGAGACTCTTCGCGACACTTGAGATTGGAATCACCCGCTGCACATAACTCAATCCAGACGAGCAACTCCGTAACGTCTTGTGCAATGACATCATACACAGATTTGTTCACATCACAAGCTTCGATGATACAGAAAATACTGTGAAGCACAGCCAAGCGCACGTCTGCGTTTTCGTGATATCGAAGTGCTAGCGCAATTCGAACCATCGTACTACACATTTTCGGATTTGACGAAGAGAGACGTGCACATCGAATCAAAAGTCCCAAAGTCTCGACGTATCTTATTAAAATCAATTCAAAACCTGATGTAAGCATAGATGCCTTTGAGGCAATACCATCAGGAGATCGAAACGGGCGTCCAAACTGAGACGACAGAGAGAAGAAAAAATCACCCGCAAGAGGTGCAAAACGATTTGCTTGGCTTGGTATTGCATCACGTCTTCCCGAACCCCATCGTCTGCTCTTGCCCACAGGAACGATTTTGCTACTTTGATTCTTTCTCTCCTTTGTTTTCGTAACTTGATCCTCACTTAATGAAGACAAAGTTCTGGCTGCGCCACCCAAAATACTCAATGAGGAGATACGATCTCCCACACTTCTTTCGGGTCCGAACGTCTCGTCAATGAGAACACGAAGACATCGTGAGGGTGACGCGACGGTAATTTTGACAGAAGACTGATAACAGGATCTAGAAAAATCAGGCATTGCGTACTTGTCGTCCAAATGCAAAAGGGCTTTCAAAAGTGCTGCTGCCATTGTATGCACATCATCAGATCTCGATTTTTCAATCAAAGATGGAAGATTTGCCAGTGTTTCACTCATGAGTTGTGCGTTGTCGTTTTTGTGAAGTACATCAATACAGTCTCGTAGAAATGTGGGTACTTTTGTGGGTTTAAAATCGATGTCTTCGTCGTTTGGCTTCTTTGAGTAATCTGACGTATCATACTCCTCCATACTCGCTTCGCTATCATCGCTATCATACTCATCATACTCATCATATGTGTCTTGCTCTATTTGGCGATGTACTTCAGCTTTCAAGAGTTCTGCTGTCAAGTCCTGAGTCTCGAAGATATTGTTGTTCTTGAATACGGGTTTGTCAGGATCGATCTCGTCCTCTTCCTCTTCCTCTCCCTCCTCCCCTCTATCTTCCTCTTCGTTCTCTTTCTCTGCTTCCTCTTTCGTTTTCTCGAACTGGAAGAGAACATTCTTTTCTATCAATTCATCATCCTTCTCATCTAACATCTCTGATATTTCCTTTACACTCAAGTCACAGTCATCAAACCTCAATGATGTAGTTGATGATTTTGTATTACTCAATGATTCGGAGAAACGAGTCGCTACGATCATGGACAGTTTACGAATACGATGTCGAGAGGAATCCAGACGAAGTTGTACACCTTTCAAGATCGCACTCACGTGAGGGGATCTTCCGACCTCGTTTCGTGCATGATGAAGATATCGTACGACAGCTACTACAATATGACGTTGTGCCAAATATCCACCGTTTTTGGAGAAAGAAGTATCAGACCACGCATCCATGCATGTTTGAAGACATGTATGAAACACTTTTTTTTCACAAGATGCGAGCATGTCGACAACAAGACGAATTGCATCACATGACACACACCATCTACCTCCACCTCGAAGCATGCGATTAGATAGAATCGTTCGCAAAAACGATGATTTCTCACGAAGCATCTCGCGAAGAAAGAGTCCGTTCAAGACAAAACCTTGCTCCTTTTTAGATTTATCAACTAATTCTATGATCATTTCACGTGCGAGATACTCTAATGTGCCGCTTCGAAGTTTGCTCAACACATCACAATGTAGAGATTTTGTGTTGAGTGATGATGATGATGATGATGATGACGATAATAATACAAATGTCTCAATCCAACTGGATGCCACGATTTTCGATTGTCCAATCATACACAGCTTAGAAATCCAACATGCTGCCACATCAACAGAGTTTGTATCTCGTAATTCTGAAAACAGAGCTTTGCAGATACGAGAAAAATATATTTTCACGTTTGGTATTATTGTCTTCTTCTCCGTGATCGTCTGCGATGTACGAAACAAAGACTCCTCTGCGTTTCTCGTTCGATCAGGTAAAGATACAATGACTTGGATAAGGGCACCCTCCATTGCTTTATATTGAATACTATGCCAAGTCTTGTTTCGTTGATACAGACATCGTATCAGAGCTTCAATATTTGACTTTGTGATTACCTTTCTCAAAACGGAAGACACGACTCCTAGTCTTTTACATTCCGCGACGCGACTTCCTTCGTTTCTCAATTCCATTTGTCTTTTCAATCCCGCAGCAAGAGCAATTATTGATTCAGGTAATGGAGCAATACTAATATCTACGAATATGCTTTCAAACAACTCAATTCTATCCTTTTTATCGAAACAAGAGATCCAATCGACCGCGACGCGTCGTAGTAGCGCGTTCGCTAAATCAGGATATTGCTCTTTGATGAATTTTTCTCTCTTTTCTTTCATCAACAACTCCTTGATTGAATCTCTCAACAAATCTTTGACTTTGCTCAATTCATTTGCTTTTGATAGGAGAACATCATACATTTTTAATATATAAATTATTTCACAAGCCTTTTTCACAGTTTCACAGAGGCAAAAAAAAAATTTTTTTACAAAATCAAAGTCCAAGGAGGTGGAGTAAAGAGCAAGAAAAAAAAATAATAATATGGATACTTTGACGACGGATAAAATTGAAGAGTTAGCAAGACGACAGTATGAAGAGGAACGAGCAAGAAAAGAGGCAAAGAAACAAGGAAAGAGTGTGAGAACGGTAAAGAAGGATAAGAAAGGGAAGTCGGAACAGAAACATACGTCGTTTTTAAAACGAGCGACGAAGGAATTATCACTAGTACCTATTTCATCGGTATCAGATATTGTGAATCGCCAGATAAGTTTGTATGATTGGCAAACACATCATGAAGAAAATGTGAAAAGAGAACGTTTGGATTGGAAGAATCCGAAGAACTCACCTCATGTGTCTCAAACGTGGTTGGTTGCGGAGGGTAAGTATTACAGGAGCGAACCAGCAAGTACGTATGATCGTGTCATCAATAATGATGCACCTAAAAAAGAATATCGAAGACGAACAGATGAGCATAAATCTGTTGTAGGTTGGGCTGCACGACGCATGTTTTTAGAAACTGTGGAATTTTTGACCACGATAAAAAAACAAAGAATAGTAAGAAAGAAAAAGGAGAGAGACATTGTGCTGTACAGCGGTGCTGCTCCTGGACATCACGTGAATATACTTTGTGGATGGTTCAGAAAAGATTTTGATTTTGTTGTGTTTGATTGGAGAAAGCTTGAGTTGACGACAAGAGAGAATCTAACGATACGTCAAGAAAGCTTCACGGACAAAATAGCTAAGGAGTATGAAAACAAGGGTGTGATCTTTGTATGTAACACGTTAGTGAACAATGGTAAATTTGATTACGACGAGAAGAATATCAAAAATGCAATGGAACTTCAGAAATGTTGGTGTGACGTTTTGAAACCCAAGATTGCACTTCTTGATTTCAGACTTCCTTGGAGTAGAGGTGAGACTGAGTTTTTCGAAGGAACGATTCGATATCCTGTATGGGGACAACCGTCCGGAATGGATTGTCGTATCGAAGTCGTGTTTCCGAAAAGTGTCGATTCAGATGGAGTTGTGACGTATGAAAAACCAAAAATAAAGAAATACGATCACAAAATTCACGAAGAACGTATGTTTCATTTCAACACAATTTCTCGTGTTCAGTTGTATCGTCACGGCGTGCATCCTGAGGGTTACAACAAGACGCTCGATCACTGCTACGATTGTATGACGGAAATTTATATTTGTCAAAGGTATATTAGAGTATCTGAGCAGAAGAAACAAGTAGAGGAAAGCAGAGTCATTCCTCTATCCGAGCTCATCACGGAGTATTGTCAAAAAGAAGATCCTAAAAAATCATTGGAGGTTCACGTACCTGATATGACTCGTCAGCGAGGTAACAGAGGAGGCCATAGAAGAAATAATAATAATTATGTTGGTGGACGTGGGCGTGGTAGAGGAGGATATGGCCGTAACCAGGGAGGGTATCATAGGAGAGGAGGAGGGTATGGAGGTGGAAACCATCATAATCACAAACGAAGAAGGCAAAATTAAGAAATGCGTTATGGTAATAATAATAATAATGATAATAATAATCGTAATAATAAAATATTTTTTTCTGTATATACGAAAGCAGTTTCACAAAGACAACACTTCAGATCGGTAATTTCGGATCTGTGACAAGAGGAGAATATTTGGCCACAAATCATTATCGTTCTTACACCTCACTTTTTCTTCTTTGGACAACGACAACAAGGCTGATTTTTCATATGAATATCCGTTATCTGCCACGACAGGATTCACAAGCAGCCTCAACGTCAAGGGACAGAGAAATTCACTTGGTACTTTCGTCGCATCATTCTCAAAACATTCCAAAAGTAATTTCTTTCTCGTCTTTCTCTCTTCGTCTTCATCTTGAGAAGCAGAACTACGTTTACGTTTTCTTAAAGTCATGCGTTTGCGACTCACTGCTGTTTTCTTCTTCTTCTTCTTCTTTTTATTTGTCTTCTTCGTGATCACCTTTGTCTTCTTCTCAAGACGTCTTGTTTGATTTCGAATCACGAAATTCGGACGAAGTTGTTTGATCTTCATCTCCTTACCAGTCATCGGACTGACCAAACTTCTCGACATCCAACGTTGAATTGTAATACGTTCATAGGTGTAGCCATCAACAGCGAGAGCGGGTTCAACCATCAAAGAATTTGTGATTGGACACAAGAGATGATTTGGTACGTCTATATTTTCCCAATGCGTCTTCAATATCTTCTCACGCTCACGATTGATTTTCTCCTCAATTTGAGTTCTTCTGGCTGCCAAGGAAACACAATTCGTCGCAGATCTACCACTATTCATTGGATGTATCCAATTCCAATAACGCACACGTTCGAGTTCCACATCCTTCTCCACAACACCTCTGACTACTGTGCTGGCATACTCAAGATCAAGACTCAAGGGTTTTTTGTTGACCTTTCGTACAATTGCATTCACGGGATCCAAGGATTCGTCGCTTCGATCGTAACAAATCACGTGATCACCAATTCTCGGAAGATTGTACGGCGTCACAGCAAGGCTTTCGATCTTGAATGGAATTTCACGTAGATCCAACCAATATGCTGATGCCTTCTTGTCGTTAGCTCGAAGCAGTTGATGATTACCATCACTTTCTCTAAAGTCCACAACGACGTCGTAGCTTTGGTCAGATGCAGGACGTGGTACGACGTAAAGGACTTGAGATCTTCGAAAACGACATAAGTGAACATACGCATCACGATATTTGATCTCCACCGCGACAAGACTTGTATTCAAGGCACGAATTCGACGAATATGTTGCACAACAGGAAGAATTTCACTCCATGAGTATCCGATACATGCTTCGAGATCGTCGTTCCAGCTCGTGCGATCAAATTGTTGTCTGGCGTGTACTACACATGCTGCTGCGACATGTGCGTGTGAATATCGATATGTATCTACATTCATGATCGCAAGCTCCGCGTTTTTCTGAGCTTCCACGATTACAGACATACTATCAAATGATGAAAAAGGAGGAGCTGCACTGTCATTCATCCATAGAGGAAAATCCTCAAATATTTTTACCATGGCATCATATAGAGTAAGCCTGAGTCTATCAGTGCTTCCCCAAAGACACTTTATTCTCTCTACTTCCTCGGTAATTTCCTTGACGCTATACGTATTATCGGAAATGTAGCTGAAATCTGCATACGAAGGTACGACTCCACTATAATTGACAATCGTGCATGCTAGAATCATTGCGGAGATTCCTAGAAGTTGAAGTTTCCCCTTTGAAATTTGTCTCGATCTTTGTTCGAGCACGTAATCCGTGATCTCGACACTATGAAACATACTCATTGGGCCAAGATGAAACTCAAAGCATACATCTACGATCCAATCTATTAAAATGTGACGCATATCAGGGGTTATGTCTCTCTGATGATCCATAAAGGAAGGAGATCTGTTACTATTCGCGACTCGAAACATTTGTCTCAACGTAATTCTTTTCGGTCGAATCGTAGCAGAGATCAAGGATTTAGGTGACTTGAATCTCAACTTTCTCGCATTCTCTTCATCAATATGTTTGAATACACAGTCGTGATCTAAATTCCCCTCACCTTGTCGTATTATTTTTTTACGTTGTCGCGTTAATCGCATTTTTCCTTGATTTTTGCACGTCTTTTGGGAGCTGCTGCTTGTTCTGATGTCCCAACTGATCAGAAGAAGTCTATAGGATAGGTCACAATAGGTCTAAAGTCTATAGGTGCTCTAGACGGTCACTCTGCAACTGTCACTTCAACCCCCGTTCGTTCAGCGTACCCAACATTTTAACAGCAGAATAGTATATATAATATTACGAACGATACGCAATATATCTTATATTAAAATAATGCCATTATTATTAGAATCATTAAAAAAGATAAATGAATGGAAATTTCTGGAAGCATTAGGAATAAATTCACCTTCCAATACCTTTAGATGGATTCTATTCAGTGTGCTCTGCGTTCTCGTATTCTCCGAATGGGTAGCAGTAGGTTTGATTCTCGAATTTAGAGAGCAAAAATCAGAGATGGCTATGGTAACACTTACAAATTGTAGTTTTGTACCGTTGGCATTGTATTGCTTGTATCATGTTATTGTGAGTGGCAAGCGCGTAGATCTTCTCGTAGATGCCATCTTCGCGTTGGGAACGGCGAACGCGTCGTTATGGTATCACTTTTGTGCCAATAAGAACCCTGGAATGAGTTATTGTGAAATGTCTGACGGAACTAGAGATCCTACTGTATTTGACAAGGTCATGTGGTGGGATTTTGCAGCATCTTATATGATGTTCGTGCAAGCTGCCTTGGTGCTTGCAGATCTTCGAGAAATGGTTCTGAAGATTCCGATGTATGGAGTATCGATGTACTTGTGTTACCTTGGTATGGAGGAGAAAGATACACGCACAAAGGCTTTGGGTTCGAATCATATTCAGTTTGCACTTTTCTTTGCATGCACGAGCTTGTTCTTGAGAGTTGTGTACGTATATTCGTGTTTCTTTCGACTTCAAAGTCATTCGTTCTGGCGTGCTGCGAAAAGTTTGTTCTTTTGCATCAATCCGTTTGCATTTGTTCTGGCAAAAACGTTCTTTATTGGTGGAATGCTTTGTGCTTTTGTTTGGACTGATCAATCAGCAAATTCTGACAACTCTGAATACACTACTCCACATGGATTTTGGCACCTTGGTATGGGATTCGCTTCGGGCTGTGTGACATGGATGGCTGTAGAATTTTCTGAGAATTGGAAATCAAAAATGGAGGAGCTCAAGACGAGGCGGCATCCAAAATCTCCTGCTATGAAGCCACCTGTTGAGGAGGAATGTGAAATGGTTGAAATCGAACCTTTTGATGTGAACGTATGATGTTGGTTTTGTGTTGTAAATATTAATTTTTGTTGTTTAGAGATATACAATAAAATAAATAAAGCATCGTCATGTTAATTATTATTAGCACCACCATCTTCTTCATCACCATCAGAAAGTAAGGAACCAGTAAGAAATATTTGATGCTTTGGAATCATACCAAAGCAAGTGATGTTAGAGAAATCTTTCACTTTTTTTTCTTTGTCCTTGGAAATGTCGAGCGAACCTAAAAGTTCACTTTGCATGTTCCAACATCCAAGTGTTACTTGATCCAAAACAGTGTACAACTTGTCGTCAAGAAGCTTGTATCGTTGAATCCAAGGAAACTGAGCTGACGATATGCTCTCAGCTCGTGGTCGATCACTCGGAAAAAACTCCATGACTTTATCTTTCGTGAATCGAAGATCGTACATGAAGAGACCCCATCGGCTGTTTGCGATGAGTAATCTATGCGCATTTCGATTCATAGGAAGAATCGAGGCCACGCTGCCTTTGTCAAGACGGAACAGAGGACGTCGCATGGATCCTTTGTAGCGATGATGATCCCACGCAATCACAGATCCATTCCGACATCCCGTGAACAGAACAGTATCATCGTGTTTGAATGCTTGAGACATAGAATCACTTCTGAGTTCTCGAACATCTTCATTTCTTGTGACTCTTGATGGGTGTACACGAAAAATACTTTGACGAAATAATTGACTTGCTCCCAAAGAAATTGAATTACTAGAACGTGTCTGACACCATGACGCAGAACGAAATGTACCATCCAAGTCGTTCATGTTGTGTTCGTAGATTTTCTCAACTTTGTGAAGAGTCAAATCTACACGATGCAAAGACATGCATCCCACACGTCCCGCTGTGCCTTGAGTGCAATTTGCGAGAAAATTACTACGAGATCCAAACTTTAGAAACGGACAATATCCGAGAGATCTCCCACTTTCAAGATAATCCAGATTACTTGACTCTGACTCGATAGGCACAGACAATTTATGCACCGAACATGTCCCCGAGATATCGTTTTCTGCTATCAGTACTGTGCTCTCATCATTAGATATCTCACAAATATCTATATTTTGTGCACAGTAATCACCCCAAGTCAAATATTTATCCCTTTGAAACATCCTCATCGACTGTACTTCCAAAGCAACATCTCGATATCTTGTTGGTAGATTCATTCTAGACATGATCATCTTCGCGATAGACGTACCACACTTACGTTGGATGAAAGAAATCTTTACGATCTCACGATGTTTCGGTTTTCTTGGATTCGTACCGATCGGAAAATATCGTTTCTTCTCTTTGTCATACTCAAACCCCGGAATGTGTTTGATTGTTGTATCGTTTTCACCACGTCGTTCCAATTTCTTTCTCTTTTCTTCCTCATCTCTTCTTTTTCTTTTCTTTCTCCTGTTTTTTTTTCCCATAATTTTCCGTATTGGATTTACATATATATATATATATATATATGATAAAGATTTACTAAATACTCTAATAATTCATTGATCGAATAATACAAATAAAAAAACAAAGAGAGATGAGAGAAGACTGAATCCTAGAATCCGTGAATCCGTGAATGAAACTGTGAGTGATGACTGAGTGACACAGATGGATTTCTTCGATCCGCATTTCCATATCTGGGACGTTTCAGGTCTTCATGATAAAGATATTTTGTTCAAACCACATGACAAGGAATTGTATGATGTAGATACATATGAAAAGGATTTGAAGGATTGTGAAATGAAACACGTCGGCGGAACGTTTCTCGAAGCGATGTCCGTCTGTTATCCAGACGAAAAAAACGAGAAAACGTACAGCGAAAGATGCGTGAAGGAAGCTGAGTGGGCTCAAGAAAACTTGACAAAGAGTAACAAAAAATACATTTTAATACCTACCGTACAACTCGAGAGCGTTGGTACAAGAGAAAACATCTTATCAAAATTATCGAAAATGAAAAACGTTAGAGGTATACGTCAAATTTTGAATTTCAAGCCTTCATGGCCTCGAAACAAATCAAATCTTCTTGAGGATTCGAAATGGATTGATGGTTTTCGTTTACTTGAGAAGTATAATCTCTCATTCGACATGCAATTAAATCCTAGCCAATATCATCTTGTAACCTCACTCGTAGGAAAATATAGTAAGATTCGTATCATTATCAATCATCTAGGTACTCCGACACTTAAAGATTTTCGTTCTGAAACATATTGGAAAGGAATGCGAAATTTCGCGAAACATAAACATGTATTTTTGAAAATATCTATGCTGAATTATATTGATCCAAAATGGGACGAGAACGACGACACTATTGCAATGGTACGTGAGGTCATCGATATGTTTGGCCCTGATCGGTGCTTCTTCTGCTCAAACTACCCCGTAGAACTCAAAGATGGATGGCCCGCAAAACGATTGTTTGCTGGTTTTCGTAAGATCGCATCCGTATACACACTTGACGCACAGCGTCAACTGTTTTCTAAAAGTGCGATGCTCGCGTATAATGTCATGAATTAAATATGAGTACGAGTAACACACACACATATATACACAAAAAAAATAACTTATATAACAAAGCAGAAAGCAAGTTCCCCATCATCATCATCATCATCACCACCAACATTACATCCGTACTTCGTATGTCCCAGCACGAACCATGGAACGAACACCCTTATAAGGCTTGTAACGTTCATTGGTCATGTTTAGTTTATCTACGCGAAGTCCAGATATAGTTGCATCTTGGATTTCAAATTTCAACAATGCTTTCAATGCAATCTTCGCTCCTTTTTTTCTATTCTTTTTTTTTCGTGTCCTCGTCTCATCTTCACCATTTTCCTCCTCGTCATGAAACACAACTTGACCACTCAACGACGGTGTCATTCTTTCCCTCAAACCTTTGAGTTTCCAAATCAACGTCTTGGAATCATCATCATAAATTGCATTTCCGAATGTTGTGGAGAAATTTACGGAGCTCGTCTTTTTGTATGGAAACGGAATACGAACTTCCACACCCGACGTGCTCGAAATCTTACCCCTCTTGGAAGCATAAATCGAGGGTGATCTTCGAAGCTTTAGCGTCACATGAAGCCGTGCTATTTTGCTATCATCACTTTCATACGTCAATATAGGTCTGCAGTAAATCGGTGGCTCGACTCTACCTGCGGGTCGAATCTTGTATACACGATATCGCATCAATTGAAAATCTCCATCAGGAGGTACGAACGAGACGACTCGACTCGTCTCGAAACGACCATACCTGACACAAGGATGAAATGAGCAATCTTCGAGAACCCTGGGATCCACAAAACTAAGGCAAAGATCTGGAAGACCAGAAAGCCGACACTCGCAAGATATCGAACCTCTCACGTCGCAACACACGATTCGTCCATTCGTATCCACGATACAATTTACGTCCTCGAAAATGTCAAACAGAATTTGATTATTTCGATACTTCACACCAGCCTTTCGCCACGGAACTTGAGTCAAGGTACCTCTTGGTAAGGCCTGCGCAACAGAAGATTGGCCCATGACACTGGACCTCATACGACCGAACATAGATGGAGGTGCAACCATTGCTGTCAACATGTTGGGTTCCGTAACGAAAGGAAAACCGTTATCCGACATTTCCTCCAAGATTTGATACACGGTCGAGAAATTTTGTTTGATTTTTGACTCCGAAACTACTGAGAAATAATGTTTCAAAACATCATTAATTCGATGAAGAAATTCAATCACGAGAAGAGCTTGAACTTCTCTTCGTATGGCTGCAACGATGAACATCTTGTTTGCGTAGATGGAGATTAAAGAGGATTGAGAGGAAGTCGAGATGATAGGAGGCATTTCCTCTCTCCTTTCTAATTTTTCGACTTGGTTCCAAAAATACTCACATATTGATCGATTTGTTCTTCCACGATAGTGTTTCTCGATGAGAATCGATCTGAGTATGTGTGTACGTGAATGATGATAAAATGATGATGATGTTGAACGACGACGACGACGACGACGTTTCTTCGATGTATTGGGAGAAGGAGAAGGAGGACGAGGAGGAATACTCAAAAGTATAAAGTAAAGACGTACCCACTTTCACCTATAATGAATAATGATTGCATTGTAAGAGTTGATGAATTACAATACGACAAAAAAAAATGTCTCTGTCCTGGAGGCGTCTCTCGTTGTTACTTATGCACGTAGATATGTAGATATACGAGAAAAAAATTGGTATCAACTACAGTAACTAACTAATAAGAAGTAAGTAAGTAGTAGTAAATTTACGATAAAAGCAACTTAACTTGCTTGTTGTGGGTATGACCAGGTTGCACTTATACCGAGTACCCTTTGTTGCTTTTTTGTGTTGGTGTGTGTGTGTGTGTGCGTGTGTGTGTGGTTGTTGGTTCATCTCAACACTCTATAGCTCTATAAGACTCTTAGACTCCATTGCTCGAGGGGATATGAGACTCTTAAGGGGCTCTCTGAACGGTTTGAATTTTGAAAATTCAAAAAAATTCTGGGTGTGTGTGTCATCAAAAAACATAATAAAATTTTACCATCCATCAAGAAAGAGAAAAGAAGAAACACATATACACAAAGAATATATATAATAAAAGAAGTCAAAATGCTTGCCCAACATTTAGCAATGTCACCACAAAGAGCTCAGAAATCTGTTCGTATTTCTGATGCAGTGGAGGAATCCCAGCCATCATCGAGAAGAAGAGAGAGTCGAGAGGGAAGAAGAAGAAGAAACGCGTTAACGATGCTCGATGCCAACAAGAGCTTTAGATCAGCATCAGCAATGAACAAGAAGGAGAAAGCTATGCGCAGAACATCTCAACGTATTTTGAAAGTATTGGTCGTCGGAAACGCTTCCTCCGGAAAGAGTTCTTTGGTAAGACGCTACGTTCACGGAGACTTTACCGCTTCTTCCACTCCTACGATAGGAGCTGATTTTCAACGTAAAGATGTTCGATACGGAGAGACTATCTATCGCCTACAGTTATGGGATATTGCAGGACAAGACAGATTTGTGCATCTTGCAAGAGCGTATTTCAAAGACGCTGCCGCTGCAATTGTTGCTTGCGACGCCTCGAGAATTTCTACGATTCTCGCTGCGGAGAAATGGTTAGAAGAACTTCACAACAAGGTCGTAAAGGCAGGATTTAAGATTCCAGTCGTTCTTGCAATCAACAAGATGGATTTACTTGATGAGAAGACTAAGAAAATGGTTTTAGAAACTGTGGAATCGTTGAATAAAATTTCCGACTTTACCAAGTATCATTTCACTAGCGCGAAGACAGGTCAGAATGTAAAAGATATTATTCGAAGTATACTTAGTACCATCGACAAGAAGCGTAGATTGGATAGAGAAAAGAAGAAAGGAAAGGCTAAAGTAAGCAAGAGATTATCCAAACGGCCTTCCACAAGACGTCATCGCAGAACTGCGATTGTGGAGCGTAATCATTCACATTCGAAGAGTTTCATCCTGGACGATCAACAGGGTCGTGTGAAATCAGCTAAAGTTGTCTCTGTGACTCACATTAATGATAATGAAGGTGAAAGCGTCGAAGTTCTTCCTTCGGATCTTAGCAACAACACTACTACTTCTTCTTCGTTCATGGATGAGGAGCGTGTTATATTACATTCTGAATCATGTTCTACAGGATGTGGGACAATGAGTACGGGGTGTTGCTAAAGATGTTGCTAAATGAATGTTGGTGGTGTGGTACTACTACTCTACTCCTTATATACTTGATGTTTTGTAGCAGATACGAAATAAAAAATCAATTAAAACCACATGACAGTAAGAACGATAATAGCGAACTAAACCTTTTCATCATCACACTCATGGGCCTTATTGTTCATTTCATCAATAATTATACTGCCAACACAAGAAACTTTTCTTTTCTTCGAGGAATAAGATAAAAGCAAAGAACGTGATCTTTCCGAAAACTGAAAGGCGTAGATGCATGTAAAAAATGATGACAAAGAGATAAAAATATGCCAAAACCCATGTGGTGTTGAATAGGCAGTCTCGATACCGCTTGCAATTCTATCCGTCCATTCGAACGACGCGTACAATGCCAAGAGGAAAAATATGATGGAAAGCATCATAAGGTATGGATTCATGCATGATAGCAAATCACAACATGCACATCCAAGAATCTTGATCCATGAAGGACGAGACGACGACAGTAGACTTAATTTACGAGATTGATACTTTACGAATCTTGACATCAAATACGTGATTCGTACTACAATCAAGGATATCGCAATAGAAAGGCCTATCAATGTACTTCTTCCCATACTTGTACGTATTCCTTGATGCTCAACTTCATGAATACCATGAACACAAAGCAAGAATACGATGCTGTAAATCGGAATTTTAACTACGAGCTCGCGAACATCCGCGAGAAGCAAAGCTGCCAGACCGACTTGAAAATAAGCAAATATGAAATCCCATCTCAACAGAGATCGAGTAACATCCCTATTAAACCCACCATTTTCTTTCAGACAATAGTCCATATAGTCTTTGTGGCCCGTACAGAAATGATGCAATGCGGATAATGTAGATGTGGCTATGAAACATAAACCGTCGATCACAAAATCGAACCGTTTTCCGCTTACGAAGGCGTGGTAGAAACAAAACCATATTGAAGGCAAAAATGCACAATTTGTTAATGTTACCATAGCTCTTTGAGAAGGCATGTCGTAAACCACATTTGCAATTCCCATGAGAATCCATTCTGCTATGAGAATGAGAACAATAAAAATATAAATGCACCATCTTACCGTTCTCGTCGGTGGATTTATTCCCCACGCTTTGAAGCACTCCCACATATTGACTTTTTGGAACATAGTATCTCTCTCTCTCTCTCTCTGTGTATCTCTCTCTCTATCTCTCGTATATATATATATATACAATGAAGTAGTGAATGAATAGAGAAGACTGAAAAGATTTCCGACAAGTAAAAAGATAAAAAATGGTCCTCGACGTCCTCGACACCCGTTGGTAGAATGGCCGCAATGCGCAGTTCTGGACTCTGGGCAGAATGTATGGAGTGGGTTGATATACATCCAAATACGTATAGATGCAGATGCATGCAGCTCATTTGTTTGACCCAACCACGCGAGGCGAAACGAAGGGGATGAAACAGCAAGGATCGGCACAACAGCAACAAAAAAAACCAATTCGTTCATTCAAAGAATCGATTGGTCAAGATGCAACTAGAATTCTTTCTGTTGATACTGCGTATGGAATGCTTGTGGAGGTAAATAACGGTGTGACGCAGGATTTCCGGATCGCTCACGCTCTCGATATGTCGTCTCAAGAATACACGGCGTCTGCGTATCTAAGACAAACAGACACGGCATTGAAAGGAACTGTTAGTTCAAGTGGTCATATGACGGGAAGTGTGGAATATGAAGTCACAGATCAACTAAAGGCATTTGCGAAATCTTACTATTCTACGGAAACCAAGAAAGCGCACTTGACATTGTCGACGGCATTCTCCGCGACCGACGATCTTGTCGCTTCTCTTCAATTTGATAAAAGATATTCTCCGAAAGATAATACTTCAACGATTGGAGCAGATGTTGTATTTCGAGCTTCTGAGAAAATTGTTCTTGGGGCTCAATGCTTGTGGGATAAAGCAATTTCGTCGAGTAAGATTCCCGCGGCTGCGCTCGCGTTTCAGTATCAACATTCTCTCGCGACAGGAACGGCTTCGATGACGAGTCGAGGGCAATTTGTGGCACAATGTGCTCGTCGTGTATGTCACTACAACACACCAGGAGAAGATAACGTAGGACTTGCTTCAAAATTTCAGTACAATGCAATCACCAAACAGAGTCAATTCGAAATGGGTTTTGATTTTTTGCTTCCAAACACGAAAGCGAGAATGGAAACAGCAATTACGGGAAGTGGGGCGTTTAAGATATGCATACGCGAACGTCTTGCAGATTGGATGATGCTTCGTTTGACATCCGAAGTAAATCATAGTGATAATGATTTCAAGTTTGGAATTGGAATGCAGATTGGACCGTCTGCCCCCAAAGAAATGAAGACGTTTGATCCGCTTTGCGTAGATCGCTGGGTAAAAGACCCAGTAATAAAAACCCCGGCATGTTTTGATTGGAAGAATTAAAGTAACTTGTAACTAATACTCGTAAAATGAAATAATACATATATATATATATATAAGACATGTATGTGAACAATATTATAGCCATGTATGTAGTATTAGTAGTATATCATCAACAATGTCACTCTTCTTCTACTCCAACCTCCTCCTTGCGTGAATCATCGTACAATTTTTTAAACTCACTCTTCGAATCATTTAGTAAATCTCTGGGTCTACCGATCTCCTTCACAGTACCTTGATTCATGACTAGAATCAAGTCGTTGTTGATGATCGTGTCGATGCGATGTGCAATCGTCAACACAGTGGAGTTAGTCCTAGATACAAACACAGCAATGGCTTTTTGAATCAATCGATCTGTCGTTCCATCAACACTTGCAGTCGCTTCATCCATAACTAAAATTTTCGATCTTCGTAATAATGCACGAGCAAGACAAAGTAGTTGACGTTGTCCTACAGAAAGATTTTCACCCTTTTCTGCAATCGTCATATCAAGTGGATTTTTATTCTTTCTCTTCTTCATGTCCTCCTTCTCATCCTCTTTACTCGACACATCATCATCGTCGTCGTCATTTTCATCATTTTCATCATCATCGCTCTTCTTCTTCTTCTTCTTCTTCGAAGACGACGACGTTGTCTCCACAGATGCACGAACAAAATCACCAAGCTGAACTAAATCCAATGCTTCCCATAAATCTTTTTCCTCATACTCTTGAAAAGGATCAAGATTTCCTCTCACGGTGCCCGAGAACAAAACAGGATCTTGAGGTATGTAAGCAAGTCTCGTACGAAGCTTGTGCAATCCGATTTCTGTAGTGATGTTCACATCATCAATCAGAATTTTACCATCACAAATCGGCGTCAAACGAAAGAGTGCTTGTATCAAACTACTCTTTCCGGCACCCGTTCTTCCGACGATACCAACAGAAGAACCAGCAGGTACCGTGAAAGTCAATTTACGTAACGTCTCGGGTAAATTCGGACGATATCTCATTGAAACTCTTTGAAACTCAATTTTTCCATCTCTTGGCCAAGAATCCATCTCTACGATGGTACGATGATCATCTTCATCTCTTAATTCGACGTAATCATTCTTCTTCTTACTGCTTGAACCCTCATCATCATCATCATCATCACTCGTCTCCTTCCTCGCAGCACGCTCTCTTAATGCATCGTTTTGTCGTTTCAAATCCTCCTCTCCCTCAATAAACAAAGGAGGTTCACTCGGAAGCTTCTGTAACGCAAGAAGACGCTCCATGCATACCAAAGCAGTCTCCGCAGATGCAAATTGACGTATCAAACCCTCCAAACCGCTGCTGACTTCGCTGCACTTTCCGATCGCAATCGCAAAGACACCTGCTGTGAAACCTGTTCCCACGATCGACAGGCTCCAACCTTGAAGATGCTGAAGAAGTCCCATGAAGATAACGGGAGCAAGAAGAAGAATCGAAATCAGAGAAAGACGAACATCCATCCATTGCGAAAGAGCTTGTTGATTCAAATTCGCACCGATGTTCAACTCAAGACGACGTAGATGTTTCTCATTGAAACGTTTCTCAGCACGATATGCCCTTAATGTACTCACACCGTTCAAAGCTTCTGTGAATGCAGAAAACACGGGTGATCTCGTGACCGAACACAATCGCTTGAGCTCTCTCGCAGATGCTCTATACATTTGCATGGTTTGATAGTACAAATAGGAGCAAGGTAGCACGAGAGCAACGATCCATATATTTGTAAGAAGAATGTATCTGTTATATGGATTTGGAAATGGAAAGTAAGAAGATTGAGAAAACAAGACGAAAAAATATATATAGTATGTTTGTCCAGTATATATCGATACGTACGTCAAAGAAAACGACATGCCCAATATCGAATTGATGAACAAAATGACGTTCCAGCAAAGTTCGGTATCCACGCTGTTCAGATCGCTGCTGAATCGATTGATGATGCGACCTAATCTTGTACTGTCAAAGTAAACCATTGGACTTCGAAATACTCCCCAAAGAGACTTGCGATGAATCACGATACTCATGTTGTATCTTCCAAACGCCAAATCCACGATCCAGGCCACGACGAAGATTACGGTTACCATCTGAAGTGTTGCGTAAATCACGGTGTAGAAGATTTGCTTGTCATGATCACCGGAATCCATCCAATTCGCAAGCCAAAAACCATTTGCGAGTTTTGCACCTGTTGTGTTCAGCAGATGAGTAAAAAAAAAAAAATGAAATGAGCGGGTGAGTGAAGAATACCAAGAAAAAAAAAAAGAAAGAAAGAAACAAAGAAATAGGAAAAAAAAAAAGAGATTCAATCATTCATCCTTCCTACCTTGTGCAAGTATCGAAGAAATCACGAATATTACTGTGTACTTGAAACCGAATGTCACGAAAAAGTGTTTCCACACTGCAAGCTTGACATGTCCTACAGCACGATCCTCATCACGAACGAGTTTTTTTGTAATCACGGAATTCTTGGGTTTGTCGTTTTGGGGTTTCGAAGATTTAGAGGATACAGAAGAACTAGGAGTGACTAGAGTCGGAGCAACCACAACGTCTTCTAAATCTTCTGATTTTTCTCGTTTTAGATCTGATCTGGATATCGAAGTGACGTCCAAGCCCATAGCCATGATCTCGTCGTACGTACCGACATGTTTGATTTTTCCGTTCTCCATAATGACGATTTTGCATCGATTCTTCGAGCTCTCGTCTTTCGCAAGTCTGTGAAGAAGTCCAGTGGCATGTGTGACGAGAACTCGAGTTTTTTTTTGTAAGGCTCCAATGATACATGACTTTGCAAGTTCCAAGGCAACATGTGCATCCACCGCAGAAAAGACATCGTCGAGAAGATAAATATCAGCATCGGCGTACACAGCTCGAGCGAGAGCTACACGAGCTTTTTGACCCCCAGACAACGTCAGTCCTCTTTCTCCGATCTCCGTAGCATCTCCGTCGGGAAGTTGCATGAAATCCTCCCACAAACTTGCTGAAGTCACAGCATGTGCGTATCGTTTTGCATCGTAGGGTAAACCAAAAAGAATATTTTGTCGAAGATTAAGATTTTGGATCCATGGTTGTTGTGCGCAGTACGCCACCTTTCCTGCGATGCGTACATGAGATCCTTGTCTCATTCCAACCTCGTTGAGAAGAGTAGAGAGAAGTGTGGATTTTCCAGATCCCACCTTTCCGAGAACAAGAAAGAGATCTCCGTGATGCACGGTAAGTTGTGAGAATTGAAGAGTAGTGTTACTTTTCTTCTTCTTCTTCTTCTTGGCATCTTGGTCTGTTTTGGATTCGACGTCGCCGCCGTCGTCGTTATTCTTAGTCTCGATGTCATCATCTTCTTCTGTTTTCTTCTTCTTAGAACTACTACTACAACAACAGCATAAGGACTTCCTAAGAACCTCAAAAAAATGTGCACAACATCCTTTTTTCCCTATATTCTTGTTGTCTTGTTTTCTCTCCTCAAAAATATTCTCGTCCATATCCTTGGTTTGACCCCAATCTGCAAAAACATGTTTTGCTTGAATCGCTACATATCGATCGTTCTTTCCTTTTCCGATAGCATCTTTCTCATCACTACGACCATACATGACATTCGAAGTCGAATTTTTTTTATGAACGACTGCAGGTCTTTCCACATCTACGACGTCATTTCCGTCTCTCTTCAAAATACCTGTTCTCGTTTCTGGTTGCTTCAGAAACGTATCGATACGATTTAAACTGACTTGAACCTGAATAAGCACACCCAAACTTGTGGGCAATCCGTTCACAGGACCCTGAATGATTGACGTAAGTTGAAACAAAGGTGCACCCAGTTGTGCTGTCAACGTTTTTCCCGTGGACAAGATAAACCAAACCAACGTAGCAAGATTGATGAAAATCGGAGAGGACATGCCTATACTCCACAAAACGGAGAACCAACTAACAAGAACAAATCTCTCTCTCGCTTCGTCTTTTCTATGTCTCTGCACACGATCCATCATTGCACCCTCCCAACCCAACGCTTTCGTGAGTCTCATGCTTTGTAAGAGTTCTGTTAGAAGGCGTACTCTTCGATCCTTCAGAGCCATCGTCTTGGGCCAATGAGGAATGGCATTTCCAATGGCCCACGAACTAGGTACAAACAAGACAACCATGACGATAAGACTTGCCAAGGATGATGGACCGGCGAGAATCCATAATAGCACAATTGCACCCACAAGAATCAAAAGTAGTTGATACACGTTCATGCATGTCCAAAGACCCCATTCGAGTTTGGCGCAATCAACTTCCATGAGAGAAACGATTTTTCCTTCGCCCACAGCAGCACGTGCTGACGAAGTGAGACGAAGACCTTTCGCGTAAATCAAAGCTGTGAATCCTCCTCGAATCTTTGCACCCACACGTCCCATCGTACGATTGACTTGCATCGTGATGATGGTACTCAAGAACATGAACACGACGTAAAGAGTACACCAAAAAAATCCAATCCATTTCAATTCATCAGAGTCGTCGTCCACGGGAGAATCGATAGATTTGATGACTTCTTGAAGAATCATGGGTTGAGCGAGGGTGACAGCTACTTTGAGCGTAGAGAGAGATGCTGCAAAAAAAAGTGGCCACTTGTAGACGTAAAATATTGTTTTCGCTACGGAAGCGTTGTTTCGAAACGTCTCATCACAAGTCTCGCTACCTCCTGTCTTCCGATACGTGTCAAGAATCGATTGGGCATTTGCGTCTGGAAGATCCTCTCCTTGAAGAAGATGAAGCTGACGTGTCTGAAGTGCCGCTATCTTTCCAGCACGGACTTGTTCGTTCATCCAAGAAAATGCCAATCTTTGAAAAATGGACGCACCAAACTCGTCTGATTTTTGTATTTTCGAATTGACTCGATCATGCATCTCAGAACGAGTATCAAGCGAATGCTGTCGACGTAGAATTCGATCTGCACCAGGAGGTGCGTTTTCAATCCATGACGGATCTACGTGAACCGTGTCATCTTCCTCATCTTCGTTCTCCTTAGCTCCCATGTTGTCGTTATCCAACAGAGGTTTTGTTATAGATGTCATTTTCGTCTCTACTTCATTCTCGTCATTTTCTTCCTCTTCTTCTATCTTCTTGAGTTGACTCTCTGATGGCGAGACGTCGAATTCGAATGACGGGACATCTCTTTGCACAAGAATCGCGAGCGAGAATATGACCAGAAATGCAAATCTCAAGACGCGAAGCCATTGAACTACTTTGTGACGTTCCAAATTATCAACTTCTCCAAATGGCCAATTTGTTGCGGATTCGTATCCAGCAAGAGCTTCGATTGTGCATTGTACACGAGTTAGACATGCTAGGTTCCAACACAGAATCCACCATCTCAAACCTCGAGGTACGTGCCATATTTTTTTGTCGAGAGAATAAATGATTACGGATACGAGTACTACGACATAACTAACACATTGTGTAGCAGATCCAATAAGAATACCTCGATTTGTTGAACTGGAGTATCCCTCATCGTACAGTGCTCTTTTTCTGATGTTCAGAGACGTGTCCTGAAAAAGTATGATCGTCGAAAGAACGGCAAGTCCGAACGGAAGAAAGAGGTTGATGCGTCTATAGAAAGCGACATTTGAGCTCCATTTCAACATAGATTTTGTATGGTCATAGTGTGCTTTAAAAAAAAAAGTATGGGATGTTGATCCAAGAATGATCAAGACGAGAAGTACGCTTGCAAGCGATACCGTCGTATCGAAGAAGCAAAGATTGAGATGACCAGGAAGATCATCCGCACTTGTGCCATTGTTCATTGTTACATTGTACGCATTGCGAATCCAAGGATCTAATGTGTCACAACCCAGAATTTCTGTGACTCCCATATAATATCTATACGATAAGGTCTGTCTCTTGCTCCTGTGTGGGGAGAATTCCGGGTTTCTAGGAGGTTTTCAGTTTTCTGTGAACTTTCCGTCCAGGATCACACGATCACACGAAGCACAAAGAAACCGAAAAAAAACTGAAAAAAAAAAAAAAAATGATATGTCTGTCGTTTGTAATCGCCACGACAATCCTCCACACAGTCAAATCTTTACCAGCACAAAGAAATGTTCACATCAAGGATCGCAATTTTGTTCTTTCCTCAAACGATAATGTTATTGTCATGGCTGGTCCGAACGTACGTTGCAAAAGATCAGTTATTATCAAAATCAATCAATTATCATTATTCCTCCAATATCAAAATTAATCTCCTCAAATATCAGGTCGTTGTAAAAGCTTCTCCATACCTTCCCGATGTTACAGGATCCACTTTCTGTAATGATGACACCGGTGATCTTTGTAAGGCTCACGGAAATTGTACGACGTGTACAACATTCAATCAAGCCGATATCGATCATATCAAATCCTTGGGATGGAACTTCATTCGATTGGGTGTAGTATGGGCAGGGGCACAGCCCTCAGACGAAGATAAACTAGACGAAGAATTTGTTCGCAGACTTCACGATGTCCTGAATCTTACGGATCGTAACAACATTCACGTGATGTTGGATAATCATGGAGACATGGTTGGTTCTGCTGGATGTGGTAATGGCGTTCCGATGTGGATTCAACAGAAAGCTGCACCTGAACTCATAGGTAAGCCTCTTCATACTGATTTTCCTTACGATCTTGTTCCTCAAATTAGCATTAAAAAAACGGATGGATTTGATCATTGCGGAGACAACGAGACGTTGTGGGCAAAGCATGCTGGTGATCCCAATTACAATCTTTTGAATGAGTGCTGTCTTGCCATGAATTCAGGTAATCCTGGGGGGTTGGGATTCACTACGATTTCCCAAAAGACGATGGATTACATTCTTCAACCTGGTGAGGGTAGAGATTATTTTGTGAGATATTGGCGTCTCATTGCTGAAGCTGTGGTGGATCATCCTTCCGCGTTCGCAGCAGAGTTGATGAATGAACCCATGTCGATTCGACGAAAATGGAGTTTTGACACTTGGAGAGCTTGTGCTGAGGCAATTCATAAAGTCATTCCTGATATGTCAGTCTCTATTGCTGATGTGGGTGAAGGTTCTGTGCTTCCAGATTGGATCACGAAATATACTGGTGGATTTGAGGATATTTCCTCGGAGACGGAACAATATATAAAGGATGAAAATCGTTTGTTCTATGCATGGCACTATGGAACAATGCCTGGAGGTGCAAACAACATGATAGAGATCAGTGAGAAATGGAACGTCCCAACTTTTGCTACGGAGACGAGTTGTTCTCAGTTTAACTACGCTAAGTCTGTGAACATTTCTCACAGTTATTGGCATTATTCATGTTACTGCAACACAGGTCCTTGGTTCGGAAACAGAAAAGTTCCGGATGATACTTTTGGAGGTTGCTTATTGGGTTGGGATAACGGTGACTCTTCGAAATGTGTGTAGTGTAGTGTGTGTGTGCTAAAAGGGTCGTGTGTACACAAATACTATGTAAAACAAAGAAAGCTCCTCATTTCTAGAAGTGCAACCACCTACCTCCTGGTCATACTCGCAACAAACAAGCAACAAGGAAGTTCAGAAGTAGCTTTTATCGTAGTAGTAGTTAAGGGGTTGATATCGTGGAGCGTGGAGCGCAAATTTATTATTACGCATCGTATACCTATAATTCTCCCTAGGATCTTTTTTTTGTTTTTTCTTTTTCTCGAAGAGGATTTGAAGGATTTTCAGGTTAGAAATATGGACGCTAGTCAGACACGAAAGCAAATTCAACAGATGTGCCGCTTTATTGAGCAGGAAGCACGAGAGAAAGTAAATGAGATCAAATTAAAGGTAAGATCTATTCAAACCATTGCTCGTACGAACCTCCTCCAAAAAACATCGCGTCGACGACACTCAAAAATTAAAAAAATTAAATAAAACAAAACAGACTCAACAAGAAAGAGATAAGCAACTTGCATTTCTTGATCTTGAAGGTAGAAGGAAAATTGATAATGAATTTGAAGTGATGAAGAAAGGATTGAATGTGCAGAAGAGAATCATGAAGGCTAAAGCGTCTCAAAAAGAGTTTGGACGAAAAATGAACGTTCGACAGGATTTAATAGGTGACATGCTTAAGGAATCTTCTGATAAACTTTCAGAGTTCTCTCGTACTGCAGATTACAAAGGAACAGTTCTGAAGTTGATGGTACAAGCGTTGTTAAAGTTGCAAGAAGCTACTGTTAAGGTCAGATGCAGAAAGCAGGACGTTGAGATGGTGTCTAGTCTTAAAGGACAGGCAGTTAAGGAGTTTCAGAAGTACATGAAGACAGAATGTGGAATATCACCCAAGTGTGAAATTATCGTGGACAAGAAAGCTTTTGTGGATTCCAAATCTCCTGGAGGAATCGTTGCGATAGGACACGGAGGAAAAATTGTATGTGACAATACACTCGAAACTCGTCTCCGTACAGCTTTTGATGACCTGAAACCAGTGCTGCGTGCGGTTCTATTTCCTTCCTCTTGTGCTTCTCTGAATGATGATGACGGTACGAGTAAGTAATCAGAGTGTTTTTGTTTCGTCTGGTGGACGAATTGTTTGAAGGAATACATTTTAAATACTACTTGATAATAAATTCCGATAAAATAACTAAATCAGACCCGTGTTCAATGAAACACGGCCTCACCATCATTCAAAAGAGACATAGCCGAAGCCTTAACGAAACGATTTGTACGTTCTGAGAATCCTTTCTTGATATGTAACAATTCCAACACGTCAGAATTCAATTGTGATTCTCCTTTGGCTCCGTACCATCGATTCAAAAACACTCTCAATCTTCGAATATCGGGTAACGAATCGATACGATCCAATACTTCACTTACGATATATTTTCGAGAAATTCTATCTACTGTGTAGAAGAAGAAAGTTTTCATTAACTTGCTGTTTGCTTCGAAAGATTTTCTTTGCTTCAACACGACATGCATTGCCGCCACAATTTCTTTCGATTCCAAGTGAGCACGGACTGTACGACCGTGATAACCTAAACGAGACCAGATGTCCATCGCAAGTTGTCGAAGAGGTTTGTACTCGTGAGACGCATCGTACGCGATTTGAGCAATCTCAGCAGAGTCTTGATGAAGATGATACTGCATGTATTGATATAGCGTGTGATGTCTTTTAGATCGTACTAAAATTTTTGCCACGAGTTCGAAAAGACAAGGTAAGGGAGTCGTGCGATGAAATTGAAGATTTCGCATGTATTCCAAAATTACTTTTATCGCATCACTATCAGAAACTCGATCATCGTTTGAGATTTGCTTGAAAACATATTCATACATGTCTCGCATGGTCACGACCAACATACCATTATCGTTTCTCGGTGTTCTGTTTTTCCACGACAATTCTTTCTTCTCATAACCATTTTGATGTTCACTGTCTTGATTTTTTTTCTCAATCGAAACGTTCCAAGCTCTTAAGACTTTGTTGAGTAAGGTAAAGACGTAGCATATCATGTGAAGAGGTACGTTCTCACACATCAAGTTTCTCACAAAATCCAATAAAAGACTCTTGGTCTTTTCATTTCCATATATTAATCTGCGCTGAAGAAAAGGGACAACAAAGTACGGATCCGAAGCTTTCGAGCGTACGATGTCCTCAAGACGTAAATCGATTCGCCATAATTTTCCTCTACGACTTTTCGTGCTCTTATCCAAAATCCACGCAGGCCAAAGATATTGCCAATTCGTGGAATATCGTTTCTGCATCTTGGAATCCTTCGAAACTTTACAACACTGAGTTTGTGTTAATGGTAATTGTGATGAGTGAAGAGTCGATGATGATGTTGTCTTTTCCTCCTCCTCCTCCTTCAACACAGTGTAACGTCCCCACTCACGAAATTTCATACGCAAGGGTCGATCACTTTCCTTGATCAAGTCCAAAATCTCTTTGAAAGTATGTTCCTCCGTGGATTCGTTGTTTACAGCAATAAGATAATCTCCTACACGAATTTTTCCACATTTCTCGGCTGCACACATAATACCACTCGAGCTGCGATGAAATCCGCACACAATGGTAGATTTTCGATGTTTCTTCTTCGCTGCTTTACCCTCCTCCTCCTCCTCCTCCTCCTCCTCCTCCTCCTTCTCTTTTGAAATCGATCCCCCAGACCACATCAATTCGAGTCCCAACGGACCAGTTTCCTCAAATACGACTTCAAACTCTGAGCCGGCAACTTTTATCCAAGGTTTTACGAGTGGTAATGTCTTGGATATATCCATACCAATCATCAAAGGATTCACGATAGGAATTCGCTTCGTGTTGTTGTTGTCTTGTTTGGATTTTGTAGAAGAAGAAGAAGAAGGAGAGACGTATTTCAAATCAAAAATCATCGAACACTGTGTACTCATGTCGTGTATTATTATGAGATTATCTACGATTTGTAATCGTAAGGATGATGTGGTGTTTGTGTAAAGAGGTAGGACATGTGTCAATGTGACACCATCTTTAGCGATGTGATACAACTTGCAAACATTCGAAGTCTTATCGTCCTTACTTTGCTTTTGATGCAAATGAATACAGTACATATGATCGTACACACATGCGATACGAATCTCTTGACTCTTGATTGGTCTTGTTTTCGAATCTTCAATTTGAAATTTTCGTACCCGTAACGGTGAGAACGAGCTCAAAACGAAAGGGCACAAAACCTCTCCGTTCTTTCCAGTCCCCAAAACACAAACTCCCACGGAGGAGACCTCGTCACTGCCTCTGTCCACACGAGTTGGTGAGAACCAATATCTCGACACATTCCTTTGTTTTATCGTACGCATATGTTTACACGTCGTTCCCGTCGCACCAGATGTACTGATACGATATACTTCGATACCTCGTTGTGTAATGAGATACAACGTCTCCGAGTCGCGTTCGAACGTACACCATATCATACCATGACGTATCAGTCGATTCGTCGCTTTGTACCTACAATACAATTCAAGTTCAGTCTTTTGAAGTAAATCTACAATATCAACTCTCGTATCACTTCTCTGTATCGCAAGAAATCGTTTCGAGGCTGAGAATCTCAATCCAATGACCTCTCCTGGGTTAATAAAATCGATAGGAGAAGACAACTTGGGCTTTTCTTGCTTGATAGAGAGTGTGAAATACAAAGGACGCTTCCCGGAGTCACATAGTTGAATAAGTATTAGTAATTCTCTAGCTTCATCGAAGAAGATATGCTGTGTGTGCGTGTTCGTGTGTGTGAAGTGTGATATGGATGTAAAACATCGCTCCGCGCGAAACGACTTACCGCGTAGGGCGTAAAATCTATTTCGAAACACGGTGACATCATGAGATGATGAAAACACCGATTTCTAGGCATGGATGATCCACGTAT
>JACKZZ010003330.1_pt1 | contig 27683 bp, 14 predicted proteins | sample 8027871 | NCBI WGS metagenome assembly JACKZZ01 (sample SAMN15724774, study PRJNA655200) | protist metagenome | isolation source: fluorescence activated cell sorting (FACS) single amplified genomes of... | place: USA: West Boothbay Harbor, Gulf of Maine | collected 2000-07-19 | reverse complement strand
TCAGATTTGAGCCAGATCAGGGGCATCATGATCAAGAGTCATTTGATTCATGTTGATATCAAGCTCATTCAATGATCAGGATCTTGAGACAGCGACCTCGACCAACAGTGGGAGAAAACAATAAAGGGAGTACATATTAAGAAGGATTTCTCTAATTTCACATGCGAAGGTCGCGGCTGCCCTCGAGGTACTTCAGGAGAGGAAGAAGAAGAATTGGTACAATTCTGCTTTCAAGAAACAGCCTCTTGTTAAGGAAGAAACAATATGCAGCATTAACACTACAGTGTGCCACTTCTACAGTGTACTAGCACTACACTGTACTAGCACTACAGTGTACTAGCACTACAGTGCACAACTAGAACTACAGTGTACTAGCAGTACAGTGCACTAGCACTCCACTCAGACGAGTATACAGTTCTGCAGTGTACTAGCACTACACCTAGAGCCGCACTGCAGTGTAGCCTAAAGGTATCTCTCTCTCAACTTCATTCACAGTAGAGAGCCTCTAATCCTGAAGTCGCCGGCGAATTGGTAGATGAAGCAATATCCGAAAACGACTATCCTATGGCAGATATGTATTCCTGGCTATTGCAGAAGCAAGAGGAAGGAGGCAAGCTATTAAGGCATGATTATTAACTTTAACAACGACAGCCTTATTTTTTGAGGTAGGTGATTGAAAGCTGCAGAAAGAAGACAAGCTATTGAGGTGTTATTAACTTTAACAACCTCGTTTGAAGGTGATGCACAGTCGTGCGAAATATGCGGCACTTAGGTTTGGGGATGCGAGTTGTAGGGGAGCACTAGCCTGTGTTAGTATTTTCAAGGTACTGTTGTACTAATGTGAAAGCGTTGGTAAGTTGGGTAGAAAGATGTGCGTGGAACATGTCATGAAGGACATGTCCTAGGCCACAAACCACAGTTGCACTAAAATTTGGGTAAGATATGGTTAATCGATTTCGAGAAGCATTGTACCAGACATAAGTCAGGTTCTTTAGCTCTTCATGTCAAATTAAAGTTCTACACATTCATTTAAAAACTAATTGATTCAGTGACAAAGATGACTGACAGATGTTGGCCACTGTTGTGCTACTTGCTTTAATTAATTTTCGTCTAAGATTGGTGAGCTGTGATCCTTTCTGTAAAATGAAAAAGTGAGCTGTATTACCTGATTCATCCGCTCACTCTGTAATCCTCTCTGGTGATAAGATTTCTAGTATTTTAATTAATCGCTTGGGTGTGAAGTATCTCTTCATAATTTGTGTCAACTGTACTTGCATATCTCAAAAAGTATCTAATTTTCTCCGTGGAGAGTCTCTTAGAGACTCAAAAATCAATTTTCGGGGAGGCCGCAGTGGGCGAGGGATTGATCGAGGGTAATCTACGACCTACAGATGTTGGTCGAATACAGGCTGTTCTAGCGGAGTACCTGCCTCTGAAGCCTCGAGTCGGAAATGGTGGTAACATTAAGGATAATGGTGGTGAAAATTTGGCAACAGTGGGGGCGAAAGTGTAGTGAACATTAAGGATATAAGGAAAAACACTGGTCGTCGTGATCGGTATTCGGTAATGTAGTAACAATGGGGGCGAAAGTGTTATACAATATAAGGATATCAGCAGGAGGAACAATTTGTATTTAATCTGTCTAAGGTAGTGCCAGCATTATAAGGATAGGAGAAACACCCGAATAGTCCGTGTGAGGTATAGCGTTATCTTGTATAATCTATTACTTGTAATTATTGGTAGTACTTTATCAAATAAATGGAAATCACCTGGACAGCATTAACCACCTCGACAGCATTAATCACCTTAAAAGAAGCCACCATACCTGGGCTTGTCTTTCGGGGGCAATCCTCCGGTGGCAGCGTTGTAGGTCGTGCCGGTCAGGACTGACAACTCGAAAACTCAAAATAAGTTTTCGAGTTGTCAGCCAGAAGGTGTTTGGTTTTAATAATAGTCTAAAGAAATTCAACTAAAAGGTGTTCAGCTTCAATGAATAGCAGTCTTAAGCTTAGCGAAGTACTAACAAAGTAACAAAGAAGAAGACTTCTACTCTGTTACTTTCCTTACATATGAGAATTGATTTGTTACTTAACCACTTAAATAACAGTCTTGTTAGCGAAGTACTACTAGTACTACTACTAACAGTCTTAACGAAGTGCTACTACTTCTAAGTGTTCAACTTCAATAACAGTCTTAACGAAGTACTACTACTTCAAGGTGTTCAATTTTAATAAAAGTACTCAGGACACCAGCACGACCCTGCCTGGATTTCGGAAGGGAGTACGGGAGGTCGTGCAGGATAGCCGCATCGTTGTACCGAGCCCGAACCCGAACGACCCGAACAGTGCGACAGTTTTGTATCTGCAAACCGGTGCCTACTGCAGACCGTATGCGACAAAAATTCGCACTAGATTAGTACTACTACTTACGTTGTATACACTATTTCTACTTAATTTATAGATATACATTTCTAGTACTACTTTTTACATTATAGAGTACTACTTTTTGTATTAGAGTACTACTTTTTACATTATAGGGTACTACTTTTTGTATTAGAGTACTACTTTTTACATTGGTACTACTTACATTATAGTTCTATTTTTTTCAATAATTTGCACTACTTACACTAGCTACAGTACAACTTATATAATTTATATTAGTACTAGTTACACTATAGTACCACCTAGACATTGGCACTATCAATTACATGAGTACTTACGGTAGTACCACTTAGATATTAGTACTACTTACACTATGGTAGTCCTAGATTCGTGCTGTATGAGTTCTCCTAAGTAGTGCTATAGTGCTGTCCTCCTAAGTAGTGCTATAGTGCTGTTTCGTAGTAGGACTAATGGTTTTGTGCTATGTTGTTTTCGTCGAAGAGTCTAAGACTACTAGACTCGTCCTGTACTAGACTTTAGTAGTCTCTAAGGTCACTTGAATCCCGTAGTCCAAGACAACTAGGATCCAGTAGTCCAAGACAACTAGGATCTAGTAGTCTACTGCGACTAGCCTATTCGTAGACTACTCAGTAGTCTACGAATAGGAAGTCTCCAGTTCCAGTAGTACTGGAACTGGATGAGTCTAGTGCTTTACCTACCTACTTCAGTGCTTTACCGGGCGACGAACCGTACTACTAGAATCTACGCCGAGGCAACGTTTTCGATTCTAGTTTCTTCTATTCTATTCTAAAGAGAAAAGCCGGACGTGCGAGAATCTTTCTTCGAGGTCGAGAGCAACAAATCCCTCGTTCGGACGCGGACCCTCAATATTATGATTCTGGGAGTATTGATTCTTAATAGAGGTAAAGACTGTAGTATCGTTTGATTTTCATGTGAGAGCGACCGAGGTAAGGATATTATGAGCTGTGTTAGATTGCGTTGGAGACACAAAGTAAACGAGCTACTAGTTACCTCAGGTAACTAGTAGTGTAAACTTTTTAATACCATGCATATCTTTCTTGTCCGTCTAGAGAATTGTAATAAATAACTATAGTTTGTTTGAGTTTTCTTTATATTTCCCCAAACGCATAAAATTTTTGTGAATTGATTTGGAAACTAACAAACTACTACTGGGTAGTATGTAATTCATCTAGTAGAACTATGTGGATAAATTATATAATATACTACTTTTTAATATCGTAAAAAGAATACACCACACAGGATTAAGTTACGCTCTAACTAAGGTACGAAAGTAGTAGACAGGATGAGGTAGTTTTCCAACGTACTCGATCTAAGCCACCTAGTGGCACTAGCTGGATATTTAGACAGTTTTTTACAAACCAAGTAGTCTAATTATCCTAACCATCTTCATGTTCAACATCACAAGTAGTAAGAGAGTCCTTCTTCCTCTTCTTTGTTCTTTATCGATCTCTCTTTGTCTTATCCAGTAAAGTAACTTCGTAAACAAGTAACCTTTCATACTAGTGCGGTAAGTATAATTAGAGTCGAGACCACTTTTGATGTCGGTAGATGTAGAAAGTAGTCACCGAGCTAGTAAAGTTAGTGATTTTTTACCGTAAAAAATAGTCAATTTTTACAGCACTAAGTGGGTGATTAGACTGTAGATAGGTATTTAGATTTTTTTTTAAAAGTAGTCTAATCAATATCCATCGATCTAGTAAAGTATAAGAAGTGTTTTATTATCGTAGAATAAAATTAGTGTGTCCTCTAACCCCCTGCTGGTGTGTCAGATGCTCGGACAGCCGTTTTTTGCAGACTTGAGGACGAAGCAGCAACTTGGGTACCTCGTATCTGCGCGTGCTGATTTTGTAAACGGCATGACAGGAATCGCCTTTCGCGTGCAATCCGCAAACACCAAATGCCACAGCTTAGAGCACAAGGTTCGGGAATTTTTTGCTATGATATGCATGTAATATGCATGTAACCAGTACGATTGGATCATTGATGTAGTAACTTTATTCAATTATACATTTACAGGACTTCTATTTAGATATCGTGTCTTCTAGGAATTATTATGCAATGAATCGGTATCGGTCGTGAGCATCATGATCATTACCATAAGCGGCAGATGTTTTAGAATCCCACTCATGCATGTAATTCTAGTATTCTAGTAGGAAATAATCAATACCATCGTGTGTGTTTCATTGTGACATCAGGAGGGAAAAGAAAGACACAAGAAAGCCCCCCTAGACAGGGACTCTTCTTATCCTTCACAAGGCTTGGGCTTCGGCAGATATTATAGAATCCCACTCATCCCACTCAGCTTTTTTTTTCTTCTAATGTGGAGAATTTCGAACGGGATGTTTTATCACAAAAAGAGGACGAGTTTGAAGCGTTCAAGCAAGGTTTAGTGGCAAAGCTCCGCGAACGACCGAAAAAACTCTCTCAGGATTATGACAACACCTCTTGCTAGGCACTCAATCAATCAATCCATGACTCTTGTTCTAGCGTTTCGATTGTCTCTTTATCTCCGATCGTCCCTTTATCTCGGAGAGATTCAACTCGGAAAGTTTCAAAGCGGAAAGTTTCGATTCGGAATGGTTCGACTGTGACCATTGTGGTAGCGCTTTACAATGGTCTTCGATCACTGAATCATATCCAATTTTATATAGTACAAGAAGTACACAATAAATTATATCCAATCTTCCCATTTAGTAATAGTAGGTACAACTTCTATGAACACAGAAAATTTCGAGAATTGCCCATCCGAACAAGTTATCACTTACTTGCAATAGTCTATTACAAGAAGTGAGTATTGTTCACTTTCTTCGCTGGGCAACTTCTAACTTCCTACTAAGTCTCATTTTAAGTAACCAGTCTACTTACTAAGTATTTCGTTAAGACTCATTTAACGTGAGAAAACTTAGTACGACTAGAATCTAACTCCCACTGTGTGTGTGATCAATCATGTGCCGGTGATAATATTTATTATACACAAATCGATGATTTGTCTATAAACTTGATTATGATTCATTTTGTTCATGCTGTACAGTTCATTTTCGTGCTCTATCTGATAGAGCACGAAAATGAATTGCAGATCATCTAAATTAAGTTCATGTCTATCTAATAGTATCATGCTCTACAAGTGCAATTTCTGCGATAATATTTATAGAGAAATCAACACTTTCATGCTCTATCATTTATAAACAACTGGACACAGCATTGTAGTAAATACTGCGACTGTCTGGAGCCGGATTATATCCCTCTCTCTATAATCATTTAGAGACAAGCTTCATGATGGGCTCTCTCTCATCTCTTCTAACTTCCATTCGCTCGGAACTGGGGGGAGATAGCGCTGCGCAGTTTCAACTTCGGGTGGCGGGAGACCGCTATCGCGCTACTTAACGACCTCCAATGGGAAGAGTTCGTCCAGTACTATCGCAAGGAGGTGTACCAGAAGCCGCGTCTTTGGGTGCACGTCGTCGGACCCGACGTTGTGGGGACACAAAAGTTAAATACTTGTTGGAGCCTATTATATCTGTACAACATTGGATTTATAATATCTTCAAGTGATAGTTATTTAACTTTTGTGTCCCCACAACGTCGTCGGACCCGACGTTGTGGGGACACAAAATTTAAATACTTGTTGGAGCCTATACTTGTTGTGGGGACACAAAAGTTAAATACTTGTTGGATATCTGTACCTTAAAGTTAAATACTTGTTGGGACACAAAAGTTAGATACTTGTTGGAGCCTTACACAAAAGTTAAATACTTATCTGTACATTAGACTTATAATATCTTCAAGTGATAGTATAGGTAGTATATAGCCGGCTATATCTCTCTACTTTAAGCCTTGGCTCCCATCTTCGTATATCTTCAAGTGATAGTTACCTTGAATGAGCTATTTTTGAAGGATTGAGGACAGTCGTTTTTTTTTAAGATTTGCACCCGTGTCTTTATATCTTCTTCGATTTCTAACAAAAGTGCTGAACGAGGAGGTCCACGCGGCTCTGGGAAAAACGACGTTGCACGTGAGTCCGGCGTATACGCACTTTGTAAACAATCAGCCGGACAAGTAAGGCCAGACTGGACAAGAAAGGCCAGACCGGACAAGTAAGGCCAAACTGGATAAGTGGGTTCAGACTGGATAAGTGGGTTCAGACTGGATGAATGGGTCTAAACTGGATGAATGGGTCTAAACTGGATGAATGGGTATAAACTGGATGGGGGCGTCTAGACTCGGTGAGCAGGTTCAAACTGGATGAATGGGTCTAAACTGGATTGGTCTCGGACGAGTCTGAATGGGTGGGTCTAAACTGGGTGGGTAAGTAGATGCGATTGAGAAAGGGTTATGAGCCTGACTAACTGTATGAACTATGCGATGTTGATTTGACTCTACTCTGGTGATGTGAGGCTTTCTTTCTCTTTGTCAACTCTTAACCTTAACGCCGATAGAATCAAGGTGGAAAGGGCGAAAGAATCAATGATGAAAGGACGAAATAATCAAGGTGGAAAGGGCGAAAGAATCAATGAAAGGACGAAATAATCAAGGTAGAAAGGGCGAAAGAATCAATGAAAGGACGAAAAAATCAATGACAGGACGAAGATGGACGTGAAGCATTCAATTTTGAGAAAGATGGATGTGTGACGATAGCGGCATGATAAAAAAAAGAGACGGAGCTTGAGAATGGACCACAATCGAAGAATTGTGATCACAAGTAATCACCCCTTCCGTGTTAGGTATATCAAGAATCAATCAATCAATCAATCAATCAATCAATCAATCAGTCGAGTCAGTCAGTCAGTCAGTCAATCAATCAATCAATCAATCAATCAAGCAATAGAATGCTACGCAGTATGATGAAATAAAGGAATATGGTGACAAAGAGTTAGAATAGAAAAAACCTTCTATCTAATCCTCTATTAGTCATCATCTATAAGACGCTCTGGAGTTTACGACCAGACCTCTCGAATACGATTATAACTGCCAGCACTACTACTACTTCTACTATTGCAGCCTCTCCACACCAGATCAATGTGAATTATACGATTTATGTGTCTCGTGGACGATCTTCCTTAAATGAAGATCGTACCTATGTAATGAAGAATAGCGATAACCCTTAAATACACAATCAATCAATCATTCAACCAACAAACTATAGATATGAACATCTATTGTAGTTCGCATCATTACAAGTACCTTTCTCTCCTTCTATTTCCTTCTCTCTGCTGTTTCTCCGCCTTCTCGTATTAATTTTTGAATAGATGTTTGACAGTACAACTATATTTAGGTCTCGCATCAGATTGATTGGCCCTTGTAGAAGATTTTTGTTTTTATCCTGGTGAGTGTAGGGCTCTCCCTCTCTCTCCTTCTCTTTCCATCTTCTCTTTCTCCTTCTCCTGTGGTATTCTGAAAGGTTGGTCTAAATCTTCTAATGTCCCTCTCGTAGAGATTGGTGGGAGTTTCTTGTAGTTCTCCTCGAAAATAAGCCTTCTCCTCTGGTATTTCGTCAGATAAGCGAAAAAATTCCTGAAAAAGCCGTCCACAAGAGACAGGGTGCGTGGAGATCGATGAATCAATGAATCTTCGTGGACGATCTATTTTTCCCTTTGTGAGGTTGGTTTAAGTGTACCGCTCGTAGAGATTGGTAGACGCAGAAAAACTTCTTGTCCAGGGTTTTCTCTTTCCTTCTCCTTCTGCTCGCAGTTTAGCTTGGAAATTCCTGCACTGGTTTAGGTCAGAGATTGGTAGACCTCTACTTTCTAGTAGTCATATTGTAGTTTCCCTAGAAGTACGTAGGTTCTTAATACGGTAACCTCTTTCTCTTTATTGTTTGTAAATCAATCCTCGTAGACGATCTATTTTTCTCTTTGTAAGGTTGATTTTAGTGTCTCTGTAAGTTGAAGAAAAATGGCATTAGTATCGCAGCTGTGCGAGCTGCTGGGAGCCGCGCTGAAGCACGCAGACTACGGAAAAGTTGTGCAGCTCGTCGGCGAGCTTTCTACCGCTTTGAAGTTATGCTAAGTAACCATGTTTTCTGAATCTAGTAGATGAAACAAAAAGTATTTTAAATACCTCTGCCTCTAGGTCTAGAATTAAATTATGGTAGATTGATAAATAGATACTAGCTTTATCTCCATTCATATTATCATCAATAAAGTACTTATCATTCTATAACTGTATCGTGACACACAAAGATCATTATGACATAATGGTGTTTGTGTGTCAAGATCAAGTTGTAGAGGTCTATGGTTGATGTCATCATGTTGATCATGTCTCTGATTATGATCATGTGTCTGATAGTATTCAGATTGATTGTTTCGATCCATCTAGACAGAGGGGTCAATGCTTATATAGCGCTTAATATTAGTTAGCGGCTTATAATCTCACTCACCCCTCTTTTTAGAGGCAAAAATATTTATCAATCTGTCATAATTATCTTTGTCAAGAAGAAATCTTGCCCGTCATGAAATAATCATGTCCAGGTGAGGACGGCAAATATCAGTCATATTTAGGCAATGAGTCACTCTATCATCATCATACTGTATGATGTCCTATCATCATCATCATTATCATCATCGTCAACATATTATGTTTGATGTCTCTCTAGGTGAGGGTATGGGTAGGTATGATGATGGTATTGATACTGCGACTAGATGGTAACTGCTGACTTTCCGTCCCGGAAACAATACAAAAAGACGCGACTTCAGCAAAAAAAGCATGTCTTTTCACGCTTTAAGTGTGAGAGGACTGGCTTTTTTGTATTCTAAGTGACTTAGAATGCAAAAAAAAGATGATATACATAGAAGATCATCACCGATTTCTACTGCGTTTCTAGTAGAAACACCCTCAGAAGACCCTTGACGATGGTCCTCTCACGATTTCAAGAACTGAAGGAGGGGAACAATACAGTCTAGACTAGAGTCATCAACTGAAGGAGTCTAGAATACAGTCTAGAATACAGTCTAGAATACAGTCTCAGTCTAGAATACAGTCTACAACACAGTCTAGAATACAGTCTAGAATACAGTCTAGAATATAGTCTACAACACAGTCTAGAATACAGTCTAAAATACAGGCTAGAATACAGTAACTGAAGGAGCCTAGATCATAGTCGTCAACTGTCAAATCTAATGTAAGAAAAGAGCGAGACGGCGGCGTTGATCGATGGGGAGCGGGACATATTACTTCGATTGGTGAATGATCTACCAGAGGTCGACTTCGAGGGCCGAAAGGACATCGTTACTTTTTAAGGCCATTTGCATTTTTTTTAGTCTGTGTGATTGGGACTAAGCAAAATTAGGTAATATTTTGTTTGAATTCTGAGTGATAGATACTAAGAAAGTTAGTAACATTTGGTAGCCTTTTTTTTTGAATTGTTTTCAAGGTTTTAGATTTGTTTTCAAGGGGTCCTCCGTCTCAGTAGTTCTTCAGTTCATATTTTTGATAGATTATAAGTTTTAGTTTTTTTATATTCAGGGGCTAAAAACTGTGTTCAGGGTCGTGTAGTCTTTATCAGATAAACAGGTGTAGTAGTGTTTATCCATCAGATGAGCAGCAGTATTTATCAGATAAACAACAGGTTGTGAACACAGTTAGGCTCTCGAAATTTTATCATTTAATTTTTTGGAGTCAGCAGGGTTCAATTGTCGTACTCTCTAAACCTCAGTGTCTCTAGTCGCGAAGCTACAGGTCGGGGGTAGCAGTAGCAGCACCAGCAAAGAAGCGAGTAAAGATAAAACGAAAATCGAGGAGCTGTCTGACTTCGAAAACTATGTGGTACTGTCAATGACGTGGTTCATCATTTGAACCATATAATAAAACTATTCTGATGAGCTATGATGATGATGATGATCATCATCATCATCATCATCATCATCATCATCATCATCATCATCGTCATCAACATCATCGAGCATCAATCATCAGCATCACCACCACCATCACAATCAAACTCATCATCATCATGACCACAATCATCATCTTCGCCATTTAGTATTTCTGTATCCTAATATTTAACTTTAGGCCTTAGGGCTCCCGACCACAATCATCATTTTGTCAAAACAACGTCCAGATTTCAAAGGAGTTAATTTCGCTTTTGGCTAAGCGATACGCCGAGGTGCCTGACTTGAGCCTAAACTATGGCATACTCCTGCGAGAACTCTGTCGGTGTCCGGGCATCACCAGACACGCTTTGGAATCTAAAGTACTGTATGAACTCTTCGTCATCGCCCGCAGAGGCGAGAATTTCGACTTGGCATCTGATGCCTTCCTCTCGATCATTATGTCTTCACAATGCCATTCTAATGTCACAATGTAATTATTAGTTGGATAATAATTAGCTTCACAATTATGCCATTCTAATTATATATTCGTTGGATAATAAACAGATTTTCGTAGGTCGTTAGGTTAACTTGCCTTGATCCCAATTATTAGTTGGATAATAAATTGTTGAATGTGAATTGTTGATATAAAAAATTGGGCAATCATTGTTGATATAATTGTTGAACTTGAATATAAAAGTAGTGGCTCGATGTTTTCATGGAGAAAAGACCCTTATTTGTCCTCGTCGGTAAGGGAGTAGGCCAAGACGTTGAGGGACCATTTATTTTCTATTGAAAAATAAAGAGGCTTTTTCAGAGAGATCCACTTGGAACAGTTTATGTATGCTTTAGGTTTTTTCGAATTTTTGATTCTAATTTGGAAGATATCCTTACGCGGCAAAAAGGACTCGGTGCGAGTTGGATCCTGGCGAATTTTGACGAGTTTTTTCTTATGGACGACAATCATTACTTGCATAATGTCATTAATATCTGCCATCCCCTAAAAATAACTAACTAACGAACTGACTAGCTAACTAACTAACTAAGGAACTGACTAGCTAACTAACTAACTAACTAATTAAGTAACTAAGTAACTAACTACTAACTACCCAACTAACTAACCAACTAACTACTAACTAAGTACCCAACCAACAAACTAACTGACTAACTAACTAGCCAATTAAGGAACGAGCTAGCTAACTAGTGTCATTATCCGTATATTATATATATCATCTTTTACAACATTAAAGCAGGCAATTCAGTGACTTCATTATGACGGGGGTGCTACTCCATAAAGAAGAATCAGAATGTGAATGCTCAAGTTCATCTTTCTGAGGTTTCTACTTTGGCTTCATTTAAATATTGCAGACTACTCAATCATAATTATAGAAAGAGTGACGATTAGTATAGCAAGCAGACTACTCAATCATACCCACAGAACCAGTGATGATTGAGTAGTTATTGAATTCCGATTCAGACGCAGAACTTAATTGTATCTATTCGAAAAATCAAAATAAGTGAGTAGATTCGAGAGTAGAGCGGAGGGCCGTAAATAAGTAGTTCACTTATCTTATAGATGAAGTCTATTCCCTTATATATTTGAGTTTTATTTTTCGAGTACAGCGACCGGTTCGCTGCCCTGGAAAAACTGAAATAAGCTGACACAAAGTTTGTTATAAACTTTCTGTGGGCCTAGTACTCCTCTTCTATTATGAGCTAAGGGCGTTCGTTCGCAATCTTCGTCAAATATTTTATTTAGCAAAAAGTGTTCACGTATCGTAATTTACTTTCAAAACTCTCTAAGTTTGAGAAATATCATGAAATTCTGCTGGCAGAAAGTCACGAGCGCGCTGCGGAGGAAGACCTTTACATCTGTCAGCGGCAGTCATTGAAATTGCTCTCCGACATGCTACTCGATCGAACCTTCATGCAAATCATGCTGCGATACATCAACTCCGATGAGTACTTTTTGATATAATCTCTTCGATGGTTTACGTAATGACCATATCTGAGACTATGTTAATGTCAGTGTAATGCTAAATACAATTCAACAATCTGCTTCTGCAATGTACTTCAAACCTACTCCAGTGTCTAATGTTTTCCAGACCTACTCCAAACCTACTCCACAATGTCACTTACTCCCGTGTAATCTAGTACTCCATAGTGTAACTTATATATCACTCCATAGTGATGTAATTTATTGATACTCAATAGTGTAATGTACTCCATAGAAGTGTAGTCGACTTCATACAGTGTAATTTACTCCATACAGTGAAATTTCCTCCATACAGTGTAATTTACCCCATATTATAACAGTGTAATCTACACGATAGTCTGACTTATTACTTCATGTTTTATCTTATTCCAATGTATTGATTATCTACTGCAAATGATCTACTCCATAATGCAAGCTACTCCAAACCTACCTCAAGTCGAATCCATAGTACAATGAAAATTTTTTTCCAGGTATCTGAAGGTGCATATGCAGTTTTTGCGGTCATCCTCGAAAACGATACAGTTTGAGGCCTTCCATGTCTTCAAAATCTTCGCCGCAAATCCGAACAAGAAGCCTCGGGTCGTGAGGATCCTATTTCTTATGTTGTATAAGATAAATGAGAGGTCGCGCGCGACTAAATGAGTGAATAAGTGACTCAATCTCCCTAAGATGTTGATATAAAGCGAGTAATCTTCAGTTATCCCTATATTCCGATAGTACTCTACTTAGCAGAGTACTATCAGAATATAAGGATAACTGCGGGTTGATAATGTTCTGAATGACATTTCGAGTAATCTTAAGTTATCCCACCTATATTCCGATAGTACTCTGCTTAGCAGAGTACTATCGGAATATAAGGATAACTGAGGGTTGATAAGTTTAACATATGGCACTATTTAAGGATCAAAAATAGTACTCTACTTAGTAGAGTTCACATCTAAATATCGGAAATGAAAGGACTTAGTAAAGTTCACATCTTAGTAGAGTTCACTATATAGGGTTGAAGGATACCTGAGGGTTGATAAGGTTATATCTAAATATCAAAATGAAAGCTCATCTAAAATCCAGAACCGTGCGAAGCTTGTGGATTTTTTGGACACTTTTTTGGTGCCGGAGAGAAATTCAGATCAACAATTTCTCCAAGACAAGATGACAGTAATCCAGAAACTTAAGTCGCTACAACTTCCCGACGATTCGACTACAGCAGCTGCAGCAACGACTACTGCCTCGAGTGGTGCGCCGTCGAGTGGAGCTGCAGGATCGACTACTACCACTGCAGGCTGAAGACTGTTGTCCATAGGTAGAATTATAGAATTGAGCATCCTCTACTACCCTTGGCATCTAGTTGATCTACAACCGTATAATTCTATCTACTATGGACAAGGTAGATGCTCAATTCTATAATATAGAATTGAGCATCTTCTACTACCCTTGGCATCTAGTTGATCTACAACCGTGAGAGTGAAGATCTCGAGCTCAACACAACTGCACCTAGGTTGGGGCACCACTTTTCATGAGCTTATAAGAAGTGAGAGTAGTCAGTTTAGGTGACGATGACCAGGATTGTTTATTTGACGGTGACGAGTACTGTCTGATCCCAGGCATTCAACTCTGAACCTGGCAATAAGCCTTTCTAGGTGTGTCACACAGGTTGGGAGCTATACGGGCTGTATGAGCTATACTAGCGGCTGTATGTCTATTTGATGTAGGTGTGATGGGTAAGCAGCTTCCGTATACTGTACTTTACAAACCACTAGTATTTAATATGGGTGTATAGGTGTAGTGCTGCTGCTGTGTTCTCAAAGAAAAACTTCACTTCATCTTGAGATGATACATGATTCCTTACATATCTGTTAGCAGTGGGTGTGAGCTCTGTAGCTCCAGGCAATCCGTAGTTCTTTTGATTTCTTATTGCTCAGGTAGACTCAACAGTCCAACCTACGCTATTTGTCCCAGTTCGAGTTAGGTTCAAAAAAGAACAATGGTGTGCACAATGTGAATGTGAATATTTTCAATGAAGCCGATAATTGCAAGGACGTAGATCGTACTCTTAGGGAGACAGTCAGGAGGGACGACTTCGTCTGAACAGAGCGAGCGCTCGTGCTTGTGTTCATTTTCACGAAAGCACAAATAGGACACACACAATGAGTCATACAATCAATCATTCAAAGAGGACACGAGAAAGACAGACAAATAAGACATTCTGAAATAGCACTTTTTACAGAAAAAAGGCTGTTTCAGCCGTATAAAAATGGGTCTGTACCAAAAGGAACGTCTTGCTCCTGTTTGGAATCGGTACAAAAAAGAGCCGAGTACGCGATCTGAGGTACCTCCTGATGGCGAGTTGTGCCTGCTCATTTGGAATTTTGATTCGAAATAAGGGTGATATAATAATATCATTTATAGATAATTCAAGAGTAAAATGATTAATAGATTCTAACGCAACACAAACATCTTTATTTCTTATCACGAAGAAGATGCTAGGCGGCAACCCTTTCCTCATGTATCCGGCGGCGACGCAGCCTGGTTCTATGCTAGGTATTTCTTTTTTTTAAGTAGAGTGCAGAACTAAAAGCAGACTTGGATCTGTTCGTTTGGTGTATCCGCTTCAGCACATAGTTTTGTTCTAGTCAAGTAACATCAGCATCATCTGAAATTATCACTACGCAACTACAAGTGGAAGACACACCTCGTGCTAGGTACAACTCAGTTAATCGATCAAGCAATCCATCAATCGATCAATCAGAAGCAATCAATCACAATCATGGGTTCAACAGTCATCACCTTCGCCATCTATTTGTCAAAACAACCAGATTTCTCATCATCATCATCTCCATCGCTACCATCATCATCATCATCATCATAATCATTATTATCATCCCCATCGTTACCATCATCATCATCATTATCATCATCATTTCCACCGTTACCATCATCATCATCACCATCATCATCATCATCATCATCATCATCATCATCATCATCATCATCATCATTATCATCGCCATCAAGGATCAACTTCAATCTGCAACAGGTTCGCAAATGGGCGGTCAGACATTGATGGGAAGTAGCTCTGGGAGTTCGGACATGCGGATTCCGATACTGACAAAAAGTCATCTTCCGCAATTTCAGATATGACAATAAAAAATAGACCACTCTCACTCGATAAAAAAATCTAGTGTGTCAAAAAATACAACTAGAACCTTCTGCTCGAGAACACCGTCTGTCTTGTGTGTGAGTCAACATTTATTCTACAGCCTCAGAACTTCCTCGAGGAAGGACTCTATTTCTCCGGTAGAATAAATGTCGTAAAAAATACAACTAGAACCTTCTCGAGAACAACGTATGTCTGTTACACATGATATTTATTCTACGTATAGTCTGAAACGAATTCGATCATGTGTAACAGTTTCATACCTCATTGACGTCCATTTCATACTACATGCCCCCTGCGCAGCAGCTACCAGCAGTGTCGCTTCAGGCTCGAATGCCGGCGCCACAACTTGCGCAACCTGCGGGACTTTCTCAGCCCGTTCTTAGCGTGCCGGCAAGAGTCAGTTTGCGGAACGATACAGCTGTTTATGTACAAATAACGATTAACTACTCGTGTACAAAACAAAACTATGTACACATAATGTTCATGATATAGTATCGTGTACAAAAGCCGTTCCATCATTGTGAGAGAAGTACTGTCCGGCAAGACTTTCAATAACGTCTGACATGAGTGGGAGCTGGCCCGTTTCTAAGATTCTCGTGGTTTGGTTGTGGGCGCCACCGCTGCATCGGGCTCGAGGGATGGAGTCGATAGCATCGACAGCCGTCCGCAGGTGCGATTTGCGGATAGTTATAGCGTATCTTCAGCTGGTGGCCCTCAGTCCGTCGTTTCTCAGTCCGCCGTATCTCAGTCCGCCGTATCTCACTCCGCTGTATCTCAGTCCGTCAGTTCCGTTCTTAAGCTTATTGAGATTTATTTATTGGTTTCGGTATAAAAACATGCTATAAAAAGAAGAAGGATTAGGATTTCTTTAAGTTAAGTCTCTTTATATTTGAATGTTACTACGTCCTTGCATGTATGTATCTCTCGTGATTACAAATGCTGCGTCTTCGGTGACCCTAATAAATACTTAAGCACTAGCTCTACAAGGACAGCACAGCTGTCTCGTGTCAGTCATCTCTTGATGTTGGTAATACCATTTAAGTACTACTTGACTCAATATCATTATCAATTGTATGTTGGACATCCGTCCTTAAGGTTATAAGGATTTGAGTATTCGATTTCTTGTGACTCGAAAATGATAAGCTAGACCTAGAGTATTCATAGTCGATTTAGCTAGTTGGTCATATCTGAATTTGTTGTAAGTTGTAGGATATTTTATTATATATCCCGCAACGTAGGGCTGGTGAAACGCTAACTCAAAGTGATTATTTCTTGAAAGTATACGCGATAACAAAGTAAATGTTAAAATTTGGAAGAAACAAAGGTATACTAAAACTTAGTAGTAGATTTAATTATGGCACCTATCAGATTATTTCATTATCCAAGCAGGGGAGAATGATTGACATGATCTGGTTCCAGAATTAATGCTACTAAAAAGAGAGAGTAGCAGCCATTCTCTTTTGAGTACTATCAAACGAGATGTGGCTGTCCCCAGCTGGCTCTTTTCCCATTTCCTGTTAGAAAAATAAGTGAGCCGCGTGATCTGGGGTATGTTATGCCTACGCTTCCTTAACTTTAACTGAGTTTGTCAACATTGCTAAGCAACCAAGGTACTAGGGAGAAATAATCAAAATATAGTTAATTTTTTCTCTCTGAATTTGATTGTTTCTCTCACGTCAAATTTCTCTCTGAATTTGATTATTTTTCTCTCACTCGGCTTGCCTACAACTACTAGGAAGTCTATAATAAGTAGCTTTAATTTTCCAGGAGGAGTGGGTAATTTACAACCCCAGAATGTTACCTCAGTTCTTTCCGGAAAACACATGCCTGTTGCTGTTGCTGGTAGTGGGAGGCCTTCTGTGCAGGAAGTAGGGCCACAAGAGGCCGGACGGCTTTACCCACAAACGGTGCCTCCACAAACGGCCGGGCCGCCACAAACGGTAGGGCCTGCTCAACAAACGGTCGGGCCAGCATCACAGTTGCAGTTTTCTGCCCCTGTTAAGACCTGGAAGTAGATGAGCCTACGCATACAGATAATGGCACGGTCAATGTTGATGAATTCTAAACTCTTACAGTGTTTAGAATATTACTAGTAGACTGGCGTGCAAACTATGAACAAGTTGAAGTCGTCCGTTTACTAGAACGGAGCCAGGCTCAAAACGGATGAAATGCATCCCTTGTGCGCCTGCTCTTTCATTTGATTGCTTCCTCTCCTATCATCTTATCCCTCCCTATTGTCTTCTATTTTTCCTATCCTCTTCCATTCTATCGTACAAATATTGACATATGTGTTTGTGTACGAGTGTCAACACCCTATCATGATGTGTTAACAGCACAGATTGTTGTACACTAGTACACATATAATTTTCAATTATCATTCATAGTCTTTTTTTAGTACACATATAATCTCAAGTGAACAGGGCATCTAACGGTGAACCACTGTTGCACTAAGCTGCCAAATAAAGGATCCTCCTGGAGGATATTTAGCATAGCTATGCCCATGACCATGCTTCGTTTCCATGCTTCGTTCTAGAAGTATGGGCTATGCTTCTAAAGCAGGCGGAGGTTCCTTTTTGACCTCGCATAGTGTGCAGCAAATGCAGCAAGTGATTCAGACATTGGAAAGCCGGATAGCAGATCTGGAAATCGAAAATCGAAATCAGGCAGCTGAGATCGAAGACCTAACCACGAAGCTAAGAATCAGTTTTTTCAGTATGATTTTGATGTCTGTGATTGGAGGCGACAGAACATGGGGTCTCAAGCTCTGTCCCTATTTTTTTAGATAAGTATCATGACAATGGCACTAGAACAAGACACACATATTCATATTTGTGGATATAGCAATGGCACTAGATAAAGACATATTCTGAATTTTTAAAGACATATTCTGAATATGTTTTTAAATCTAGTGCCATTGTCATGATATCCAAATGTGAGACAATAAATGAATGGAGGACCACTGTACAACAATTTTCAAATTTTAGTCGTGGGAACATGTGATAGCTTAATGTGAGTGGAGAAGTGCTAGTAGTAGTAAGTTACACAGTGAAGTAGTTCTGCATTGTGTCACTTACTATCGTTCCATGTGTCTCTCAAAAACAGCATAGCACTGCTTTCGGCGGAATGGAATGAGTAAATAGTAAACTTCTAGGAACACACGCATACGCAACAGCGGGGTATACCATCGTCATCGCATCACCATCATCTTTTCGATTTCAGGGTTTTCATCTAATTTCACTTGCGGCTCGAGAGCAGCAGCTAGCTGAAATCTCGAACAGGAGACGGAATCATAGCGCCAGTGGTCAAACTCTTCCGACGCCAGTAGAAGCGCGACAATCACCGACAGTGGTACTCCTATCTGTTGGGAATGCAGAAAATAGTTGCACCTATAGCAAATTATACTACAGCAAATTTATTATAATATTGTTCTGCATACTGCATAGTGCATCCACTTGTTGACTGTATACACTGTTGAGTGCATTTATTTGTTCACTGCATCCACTTGTTGACTGCATTCAGTTGTTGACTGCTACTGCATTCACTTGTTGACAAGAAAGGATAACGATAAGGAATGTTACACTTGATTCTCCTTATAACAGAGCACTAGTTCTCGATCGGGGAGAACATCACGGGCGCGGTTTGCGGCGGCAAAACCTACGGTACTAATCTCACTCATGCCAAAGGCAAAAGTTATCGACCTCTTTCAAAAAAAGGACAAAGGTCTTCCTTTTTTTTCACAAACAGGTCTGATCTCATGCCAAAGGCAAAAAGGATTGTATCTTGCCAAACTCTTGCCAAACTTTTTCCTCTGGCATGAAACTTTGGTGAAAAATATTGGTCATTGATATTTATCATTGAAACGAACGAAATAATCACAAGAACCGATATCGGTTCTTGTCGTAAAGTATTTCGCTTGTTTCATAGGAGAAAAGCCTTTCTCTGGTAAATGTAAACTCTAACTCATTTCGTATTGAGTTTCGGGATAGAAACACCCTTCACAGCTAGAACTGGATAGAAAAATGTCACAGACTTTACACCTAGATAGAAACATCATAGATTTTGATTTTACAACAACAACTAGATGGAAAAATGTCATAGACTTCACAACTAGATAGAAGAAACATTATAGACTACAATTAGATAGAGTTGTACAGGAGCCTCCTTCTCTCTCGTAGCGGAAGGCGTCACAAGAACGACTGTTAGCTGTGGATAACACAAATACACAAAGACAAATGCAAGTACTATAACAGGCAAATACGAAAGTCTAACACAAAAATACAAAAGTCTAACAATAGTACAAGTATATAGCAGAAAAGGAAAAGTAACGCAAACACAAATAACAAAGTAACGTATACATAGCATACGATTCTTTATTATTTATGTTTGCGTTATTTAACGGTACAAAAATACAAGTATACATAGAAAAAACACAAATTAATAACAAAGAATCTTTACCGCTAGTCATCTGCTCATCATGAAAAACTGACAGACGCCGTATACGCCTGCGGACCCGAGAGATATCGTAGACGCACGCCTTTCCGAATTCTATAATACTACGGGGAGCGTTGTCCCTTTTCTCCGCATAAACAAAGGATTTTATCGCTACGGGGCAAGCACGGTGGTCGAACTCGATATCGTCAACCACAAATTAATGGCAAAAACGGAGGTACTAGAAACTAAAAATTAAAATTTTTAGTTTTTAGTCAAGAACTTGATTGATCCTGATCAGTTACTAATTGGTTCTGAATGAATGACATATCATTGATATGTCATTCATTCAGAACACCACATATTGATAATCAATATGTGGTCTGTTCTGAATGATGTATCAACTAATATCTTTCCCTATGTGTTTTTCAGGACGGATGGAACCGGGGAAAGTTTGGCGCGATCGAAAAATTCATGAGCACGTATGAACCGCTGGAGCGCGAAAGAATGGGCCTGCCGTTGGAATGACGTGAAGTTACTCTAGTGCCTCCAGTACTATTACTAGAATAGATAACATCACAATTACAAGTACTATGACTATACGTCCTATAGGTAACATCATCATCATGGTAACATCATCATATAGGTCCTCTAGTGACTAGTACTATAGGTAACCTTAGTTGCATCTAGGAACTATAGGTAACCATCTCTAGGAACTATGACTAGTACTATAGGTAACAGCATTATGTCATGATCATGATCATCATGAAATGACGTGAGCATACATCATTCCAACCAGCGGTAACTGTACTCTTTACTCAGTTGAGAAGTGCTTTAGCGGTTAGTGGAGAGATAATAAAGGAAGCGTAGGTTGACAAGTAGTGTTAGTGGACAGATAAGGTGGCTCAGCGCTATAAGGGTAATAGAAGTTCAGAGACGTAGTTACTAACTTGTCAGAGATAAGTGTGGGTTTCGTTTTAGCGTACTTAGATAGAAGTAATAGACTGACTTGCACTTCTCTACTTCTACTAGTAGCTGTTAGTTTAGGGGTAAGCAGATTTAGTTATTCACAGTGAATATTTTTATATTCGGTAGCTCAAAGAGAAACAGGATTCGCCTGGTTCAATGAAGCAAGTACGAGCGTAAAACTAAGTGCGTTGCATATGTATGTTGCCTGTACAATTATCTGTCAGAACAGCAAAGTGATAAATAGAATTTATCCTCAGAAATAACTGTCTACATTTCTTGAGTTGATCAGAATGTATCTATTGGTGTTCGATAGGTCCGCTGTGACACATCGATTGGATATGTCGATTGAGAGTTATTATGTTTTACGTTGGGGGAGCACAGACTCTGTGAAGACAAAAATCTTAATCTCTCTAAATATTCTCGATAAGATCGATTGTCCCTTTATGTTGTGTTTTTGGAGTGGCTTCCTTGGTGTTCGTTCCCGGTCTGTTTAGCGTGAATGTGGTATGAGACCAAAACTACATGATTGGCTTTTGGTGTTTAATAGTTACACGAGCTGAATCAATGCAGTATACATGAAGTCAAAACATCGAGTGTTGGCGTTGCACAACCTGAATGTACTAGTAAGTATGCATGAAGTCAGTGCGTCGTGTGTTGCATGTCCTAAAAGAATGTGCTATGCGTGAAGTCAGTGCATGGTTTTGGTGTTGGTCCCACTTGCGCAATCGGTTTCTCCAGCAGATTGCGTGGTATCAGTAGCATGTTCTCTGTGTAGCTAGTCGAGCCTTTGAGGTGGTGGACTATAATATAACACACAGCTGTCAGTCCCTTAGATAGTAGGACAAAATAAGGCTGGTGGCGATTTGTGCCGTCAGCAGCGTGATACCTGAAGATGATGATGATGATGATGATGATAATGATAATGATGATGATAATGATAAGAGCAAGACGCTACTATTTGTTATGCTGCAATGATTATACGCATTTGAAGAAGCAGGGTGATTTTCTAAATATCCATTATACTTCTCTGTCTGAGCATGGCTTCAGAAACCAAATACCAAATCAAAAATTCCATCATGACAGGTAGAGATTGCATATATTGAGTGAGAGAGCCAGAGAGAGAAATATTGTTTGTTACTTGTCGGTGTGAAGAAAGAACTTAAAATTTAGTTAAAAAGTGAAACATCGGTCGTCAAAATCAAATTAGTATTGTTCACAGCATATGCATTGGTATTCTGTAAGTGATTGAGTATCTTTCAACCGACGAGTTATATTGATATCATATTCATACTTATAGAACATATTTATATGTATTGTTTTAGATACTTATTCATACGACGTAGTTTTCTGCATGATATTTCATTTTCAGGGATAAACAATTATACTTAAGGAACAACGACAAGATTTCGGCGGCATCATTCCTCGAACGCTCGTACATCCAGCGGTGTCATTCAGACTGACGACATCCAGGGAATTTCGTCGAAGATAGAAGGTGCTACCATTTTTTGAGTGCCCCATAGGCATTGTGTGTTTTTAATGAGTAAAAAGAGTATCGTTCATCCTACAAAAATTAATTCCATTCAGTATCCTCCATCATAATAATATCTATGTACTATCCACCCAGGCAGCTGTCTAAAAGCAACAAAAAAAGATTACTGAAGCTGATATAGCTTCAGTATTTAGTTTTTTTGTTTTGCTAGATCAGAATAAGAAAGTTAATCTTTCTTCTGTTGGTATTTCTTTTTATTCTTTCGTCATTGGAGAATGAATGTCGTCTGACAACAAAAGATGATCGACGAGAATAAATGATAGTCATTTCTTTTTTCTCTCAAAAGAGTATCGACTCTCTGTCTCTCAGAGCTTGAGCCAGCAGCATCGGAGACATGGACGCGTCGTATTGCACTAGTTTCACCCACGGAGGGGTGGCTAACAACGGGATGGGGACTCGCTGGGAGGACTACAGCGGCTCTGAGTATTACCAAGGCGCGGATTACTATTATGAGCGACTTTACTGAGGCTTTCGTACTTTTGAAAATTCTTCATCCTTCGAGCTTCAATTTTTTTCCCTGTCAGCATGCTGGGTGAAACAAGCACTCAGAAGGAATTTTAATCTTCTTTCCTGTCAGCATACTGGGTGAAACAAGCACTCAGAAGGAATTTTAATCTTCTTTCCTGTCAGCATACTGGGTGAAACAAGCACTCATAAGGAATTTTAATCTTTTTTCCTGTCAGCATGCTGGGTGAGAGCACTCACGATGATGATGATGATGATGATGATGATGATGATGATGATGATGGTGGTGCTGACTTGTAAAGGGTGGGCAAGTATGTGCTCACGTGTATAGTCATCTATGTCTTGATTTAGTGACCGCGGCTGTGTGGTACTAGAGTTTTGTCGCACTGCTTGTAAAGAGTGGTCGAGTGAAGAGGTGCTAGATTTTTTTAGAATAACAGCAAATCGTCTTCGAAGTTAGGACTAGAGTGATTCTTTTCCAGGCTCTCATTTGTTTTGAATTTTTTTCAATTTTTTTCTAAGAATGCGGCCAGCACTATAATTCGTGGTCCTCGCAGCAATACCCAAGTCAGCACTCCCAACAGTATGCGAAAGACCAAGGTTACAGATACCAGGCGCAACACTATTATGGCGACCAAGTAGAGAAGCCGAGTGCTATTGTCCCTCATTTCGAGAGAAACCGACTACTACTAGACGTATAGTGCTTTCATCGTTTTTTGAAATGAAAACAAAAAACAAAAGATGTCTATCTCTTAGGACTTATCGATGATATTCGATAACTCAAAATAAGCGAGTAACTTCAAGAATAAGCTTCGAAGTGGTATCTAGGTAACTCGCTTATTTTAGTCAGGTACTCGCTTATTTCAGTTTTTCGAATAGATAGGTGGTAAACAAGGACAAACTATGATAGAAATAGATAGTATTACGAGTATGACGAGGATACTATCTGATAGTATCCTTTATATGACTGACTGTGATAGTAGATTCTTAATAAAGTATCATACTCTAATAACACTACGGCGCACAGAACCAAATGCAGCACGAAATGCTCAAGAAGCAGATCAGCGACAAAAAGCAGTTATGCACAGTACATCAATTAAAGCTCCGTCAGGCGAATGTGCTATTCATCCAATCAATCAATCAATCAATCAATCAATCAATCACGTACTATCTATCTAAGCAGGAATCAGTCAATCAATCAATCAATCAATCGCGTACTATTCATCTAAGCAGGAATCAATCAATCAATCAATCAATCAATCAATCAATCAATCACGTGCCAGTCATCTAATCAATCAATTTGAGTCGATCAATGAATCAGTCAGAAAGTAGTATCTATATACAGCTCGCGAAGGTTTGAGGGCTGGAGAAATCACTCCCTCCGTCTGTCTCTGGAACTCGATTATTTCTCTCTACTTCTCTCCTCGCTCTCTCTCTCTCTCTCTAAAAGGAGCGGCCGCCAAGAAAGAGGATTGCACTACACAGCAAGAATTGCAGAAGCGCCTGCAGGCTAGTTTGCAGCAAACGCGAGACTGCAAAGACATTATGGCTAGAGTATTCGTCCAGTAAAGTACATCAGTCATCCACTAAATAAAGACATTATCATTTTTAATAGAACTTCTAGTAGAAGGTAGACTAAATAAATACATTTGCATTATCATTTATTATGGTGAAGGTTGTAGCAGAGTGGAAGATCATCATCTATAGAAGGTAGCAAAGTACTAGATTTTAAATTTACAGTTATGGGCGGGTACAGCTACTAGAAGAGTAGATGATCCAGAATAGTTTATTGTCTACCGGTAGTAGAGCGGATCATTAGATTAGGCTATGGTCTAAAGCAGGTAGTAGAGTAGATCGCTTAGGGTACATCAATATCTAGATCTAGTAGCGTAGATCATGGTCTTGATCATGGTCTTTAGGTCTAGAATCTTGTTTGAGTCTTTGGTAATCTTGAAATGTTGATAGAAATCCAAAGTTAGTTGTGGATCGTTCTTTTTACTAGATAAGTAATCCAGAGTAGTAGGTAACCATAACCAGGGGGTAGACCCATTATGATTATCTACTTCGGATCACTCGGAGTAGATAATCCGAAGGTGCTAGAAGTTGTAGATCATTCTAAAAACAAGTAGATATAATCTTAAGCCGTTTTGGGTAATCCCAAAAATAGAAGATTTATCTACCAGCGTTAAGGAATAGATTTAGATACATTCAACTGATGTACTAGTATGAATACAATCAATCTACTAGTATTGATACAATCAACTGACGTACTAGTACGCTCTTTCATAGAACAGATGCGGCCGACATTGACCCCAGCGGTGCAGGAGAATGACCAGCAGGATGACAATAACAACAACAACAACAATGAAACAAGCCCCGTCGAGGATGCGAAGTTGGATATTTTTTTGGATTCGAAAAATTTGCTGGACGCATCCCTGGACACTAACGAATGCCTGGTCTACCAACTGGGTGGCCCGCTGAAGGACATGAGTGAAAGCTTAAAACTCTTATGAATCAGGGACATTGATCGGAGTATGAATAAGAAGCTTTCGCTCTGTATAACTAGAGTTAGAGAAGCTCTGTACGATGTGAATTCTGTCGTATTTAAAAACTCAATTCTGTCGTATTTGAAAACTGAAAATAACCGAGTAAAGAAAAGAGTAGAGAACTGGCTACTCGCTTATTTCAGTTTTTCGAATAAATTTCAGAAGTAAACTTTCCATTCAAGAGTAATACAGAAGTAATCTTTCTACAAAGTTTACTTCCCATGCAAAAGTAAAACAGTGTTATTTCTTTACTGTTGTCTAAGGGGTAGTAGATTCATAATAATCGTAAATTTCGCATGCGAAAAACTATTTGGACGTAAGGCTTGATCTGGCATTTACTAGGTACTGGTCTGGATTTTTCCTTGGTGCATCAGTCTCGCACATAGTAGTAGAACTAACAATCACGACTTGCCGTGAATCACGACTTATCGTGTTACAGTAGTCTTGATTAACTTCATATGTATCCAAGGAGGAAAGCTCGACCTCGAGTCCCACGTCTGGGGGCACCAGTGACGGCGGCTCTCGAGTGGAGACCCCAGAAGAGGCTTTCCTCAAGTTTCGTACTGAGGAGTGCTCCCCGCGCACGCCGGTGGAGACGACCTACAACTACTACCGCGAGGATGGCAATTACGCTGAGGAGGTTGCTGCCTTTGTTCCGCCGACTACCGTTTATGGCACATGAAGATTATTTTTCTCCCATAGCGCCAGGGTTTAGGGTTCGAGAAAAATCACTTTTCTATGAGAAAAAAGCATATCCCTCTTTTTTCTCAACGTTCGCTATGATTATTCAATGATATAAAATAATGTACTAGGCTTAAAAATTTCCACCTCTCCTCATCAATTTACTACTTCTTCATACTCATGAGCATATCGTGGTGAACAGCTATCCCTCGATTGCTCTGCCGCCTGGTTTGGTAGAAAACGATGACGAGGACGACATCACTCCGACTGGGCGCTCGCAGCACACCTGGGGAGGCAATCCGGAGTCAGATGATGAAGAATTTCTCCACCCACCGGAGTCGAAAACGAGTACCAAAGGATGCCTTTACGGAAAGAGAGCCAGAGTTTTTCTTTAGTAAAATCATATAAAGCGAATGATCAAAATGAACATCTTTTGATCATTCGCTTTATATCTTTTAGATAAAGCCGCGTAAACGAAATGAACTACAATAAATAGCCTCCTGTTATAGTTATCTTCATCATGTATGTAAGTAAGTAAGGATGGTAATAATTAGACTCGTTAAAGCAGAGCAGTCCATTTTCGCTTTCAGGAGATACTAAGTAATTATAGTTCAAATAAATCAAAATCTAATATCCCTTGCTCCTAGAGCCGAATTGTTTTCCAGAGTCGCCCTCGAAAAGTAAAGTCCGTGCCGCGCCGAAGCCCCGCTCCCCGGTGCGTTCGACCGTCACAGCAGTTGGCAGTGGCGCCGGCACAGTTGGCAGCGGTACAACAATTAAATAGATTAATTAACCAAAAGAATTGGCGGCCGAAGGTCTAGGGTAATCGTCTAGAAGTACAAAGGGTGTCTAGCCCGAAGTCCTAGGTCTAAGGTGAAACTCGTTGTAGTCTATTGAGTACTCAGCCACTAGCACCTTTATAATGGATGCTACTCGTCGACTTGTAGTATCGAGTCATCAACATTTGATAGTATTAAATCTTTCCATTCTTCTATCAAGGGGCATCTGCATATTCGTGGTCTAGGTTTTTTCTACCTAGCAGCAGTCCTGACTGTTTCTTAGATATGATATTGTGAACAATTCAAGCCGCGTAATCGTCCAGAAGTACAAAGGGTGTCTAGCCCGAAGTCCTTGGTCTTTCTCCCATACACATATTAGGAACTTTCTTTCTTCATATATTAGAAACTTTCTTTTACATATTATGAACTCATGTTTATGAACTTTGGCAATATTAATCCTGTTTCTTATACATCATGTTATGTATGAACCAACTTTCTCACGTATCATGAACTGTACTTGTACTAAGGCCCTGCTGCGAAAAAGAAAGCCGATACAGCCGTCTGCCGCTTTTGGCGCAAGGGCAACTGTGTAAAGGGTAAATTCTGCGAGTGGGCACACCGGATGCCAGATCAGGAACAGACTCCCGCGTACTGTTTCTAAATGATTCATTTAGAAATAACAAATAACACGATTTCATTGAATTCGTGTTATTTGCCTTATCTGCTCTTTGTTCTACGTTAGTGTCTCATCAGAAGATATTTTTTTATTGAGTTCCATCAGTTTTTTAATTTCATTGATTTAGGTATAATGAAAAAACGAATCTCCTTCTCAGGGTTTTCCAATCATTTCCAATTATTAGCAATCACTTCCAATCACTCCGACTC